>Ga0302286_10000416_pt1 | contig 35164 bp, 23 predicted proteins | sample III_Fen_E2_3_FD_198765 | JGI IMG/M metagenome (GOLD analysis project Ga0302286, IMG submission 198765) | Peat permafrost microbial communities from Stordalen Mire near Abisko, Sweden - III_Fen_E2_3 | ecosystem: Environmental > Terrestrial > Soil > Wetlands > Permafrost | place: Sweden: Abisko...
TTTGAATCGCCGAATGGATGTTTTGCATTTATTGCTACACTGTTTTGTTCTATTTGCTACACACAGATGTATTTATTCTTTTTTAAACACTAACCAAAGAATAATATAATTAAAGTTAAGGGTTATTTATATAACTTTTATATATGTTTATTATGTATTTAAGCACATTTTTTATCTTTTATTATGCTTATTGGACCGTTTTTTATACTCTAAAAACATGGAACGTGTAATATAATTGACATCCATTCATATTTATTATGCTAATATTTTTCGATTTAAAAAGACTCATTTTATGTAGCAAAAATATATAATCGGATATTTATGAATAAAACAAGGGGATACAACATCCTGGAAAATGCCAACATCCTGCATTCACCAACAATCAAAAGAGCACTAACCAGATCCTAATCACCTCCAACTGAAAAGATACAATTGGATGCCACCGATTCATTCCAAAAGAACAGTGCACAAACCTCTGATAATTCCGACAATCTATTAACATATTCATTTACTGTTCGTTATAATAGTCAGATTCCCTTTATCTTTTCAAACCTCCCCGAGTTATAATCTGTAAACAAGCGGATAAGAATAATGCATCACCGGCAACAGTCTTTCTTTCCAGCCCAAACATCAGGTCGGGTAAGGCTGAGATCCTCAACCGGTATCCTCCCACTGAAATTAGCTCCGGCTTTGTACCGCCTGCTTTATGGAGTAGCAAAAAGGAACCGAAAAGGAAAACACCGGTTAAAAAAATCATTTCCATTTTAGAATTTAAGTCCTGGAAACAATTAGGTGTAGCAATTTATTGTTTCCGCAACTACAAATTCCGGCCAGCTTCTTTCATCAGAGAAAATATTAATTGAACATTCCGGATGGAAGAAAAATAAACGAAATGACAACGCATCTCTGCAAACACCTCAACCCAACTCATCCAGTCTTTAATCAGGGTAAAGAGAGAGCAAAGAGAGGGCACAGAGGGGGCATAGAGGGGGCAAGGAGGGGTTGACCTCACTTTGCTCTCTCAATGCCCCCTCTATGCCCTCTTGAAAGTATACTCAGACTATGAATGGATAGAGTTGAAATCCGGGATCTGTTTCCATGGGATAAATGGCAAAAAAGGATACGACATCCGGAATAATTGGAAATCCGGGTAAGAAACGGTATCAAGGCAACACAAGATCCGTAGCCGACGGAGAATGTTACAAAGAATTACACAGCTTGTTTCTGCAGTGTAAACAAGACAGGAATCAAACTTATCGACAAAGCACGGGCAACACTCCGCACATCAGCACAATTTAATAGACATAAAAAAACATGAATCCCGGAACAAGGATTCATGTTTTCGAATATAATGCTTAGGCTATCAGTTATCTGAAGGTAACACCAAAGCCGGCAGAAGCCACCGGATATTTTTGGAAAGCATATTGTGCATGAAGAGTAAAAAACGCAAGCTTCAGTCTTAGTCCAAGAGTTGCATTGGTCATTGTTTCACTTGGAGGAGCCAAATTTATCGGATCCACTTCATTCTTAATTTGTACTTTATAGCTTGTTCCCGATTGAACAGTTTCCCCTAAAGTAGGGAAATTACCAACCATGGTCAGCGTAAAATCAGATTGTGTAACACCAAAACCAATGAAAGGTGTTACAAAGAGAATTTTCTTGGAAAAAATAAGATTGACAGTCTTTGAAGCAGCACTCACTTTCATCCCCTGAGTGGTATAATCATTCGAATTTGGATCGGGGATATAAGATACCGAACCGCCACTGACCAGTTTATCAGGAGTAATTCGGGATTCTTCAGGGAATGAGTATTTCATATCAAATTTTGAATAAGCCAACAATAATGCTGCATCAAAAGGAAGATCCTTCACAACAGGTATCCATTGCTTTATATTGTGTTTAATTCCTACTCCCCAAATTGAAGCTTCATAGCCATTTACTTTTACGGTAGGAACAAGGCGGATAGATAAATCATTAATGATTGGCAACCCAATGGTGAATTGAATACTAGCAGTCGGCACATTCTTAGAAACACCTGACGGAGTCGTAAATGAGGTTATTTTACCTGGAAAAAGAGGATTTGCCTTTCCATTTATAGTTTTAGGTTGCATTAAGTTTAACAAAACACCATCTCCGGATCCCGTGAACGAAGGGGCCTGGGTAATAGAGCTATTGGCAGGGACTAAATTAGTCAATCCTAGCAGGCTAAAGGTTTGATCAGAAGAAGGCGCCTGAACAGCCCCTGCTCCGATAGTGATATCGAATCCCCAAGTCTTATGCACAGCAGCTGTATTGTACCAATTTGATCCCAGACCGACGGCAAAACTTTTACCTGCAGGATTCAAATAGCCCTCAGCAACTTTATTCATATCAGCAACCCCCGATTTAAAGATATTGGAAATATCATCCTGTGCGTTGACTGAGAAAGAATAGCTTCCTATCAATAGAACAGCTATTAGAGAAATAGAATTTTTTTTCATACAGATTTTTATTGATGATTTAGTATTTTATGCCACAAAGATAATTACTTGTTTCGAATATCAAAATTACAAATAAAAATATATGTTAACTCAAAAACCCTGAAATAGTTAATATTCGGTCATTCCAGGTTGCTATTACTTCCATTTCAAGGGGAATACTGAAGGCATATTCTTTTCGGCATCCACTTGATACAGGGCAAAACAAGGAATTATGACATCTTAATCCGGATGATTAGACCTTTCTGAATAGAAAATCCGGTTTAAGCAACAGGGCTTACAACTGTTAATTGAATTCTTGGCGAGTAGTCATAAAAAAAGTGTTGAATTCTGATTCAACACTTTTTATATACAGTTTTATTAAATACTTAATTCAGTTTTGCGAGTGCCTCTTTAATCCAACCAAATGCTTTGACCAGATTTTCATCGGAAGTAGCATACGAGAAACGGACACAATCGGGAGCCCCAAATGCGCCACCGCCAACACAGGCCACATGTCCTTGTTCCAACAGATACATGGCAAGATCACCGGAGTCTTTAATTTCCTTGCCATTGAATGATTTGCCAAAATAAGCACTGCAATCGGGGAAAATATAGAACGCACCCTGTGGATCGTTCACTTTTAAACCCGGGATTTGACGAGCCAACTCCACTACCAGCTTCTTGCGGCGTTCGAAAGCAACACGCATGGTTTCCACACAACTTTGATCACCCGTATAGGCAGCTTCTGCGGCTTTCTGAGCTATCGAATTGGGTCCGGAAGTATATTGTCCCTGCAAGGTGTTACAAGCTGAAGCGACCCACTGTGGGGCTGCAATCCAGCCAATGCGCCAGCCTGTCATGGCATACCCTTTGGAAACACCGTTGATCACAACTACACGTTCACGCACATTCTCGAACTGTGCGATACTTTGATGAGCGCCCAGGTAGTTGATGTGTTCATAAATCTCATCGGAAAGAATAATGATCTTCGGATATTTTGCCAACACATCAGCCAGTTCTTTCAATTCTTCTTTTGAATAGACACTCCCGGTAGGATTGGAAGGAGAACAAAGGATGATGGCTTTGGTTTTAGGAGTAATCGTTTCCTCCAATTGTGCGGCAGTAATCTTGAAATCCTGGTCAATACCCGCCGAAACGAATACAGAAGTACCATCGGCCAACTTCACCATTTCAGGATAACTTACCCAATAAGGTGCGGGGATAATTACTTCATCGCCTTTGCCAACAACGGCTAACAGCACGTTGCAAACTGATTGCTTGGCACCATTAGAACAAACGATTTGTTCAGGCTTATAATCCAACCCATTTTCGGCTTTCAGCTTTGCACAAATGGCATTCCTCAATCCGGGGAAACCCGGTACGGGGGAATAGAATGAAAAGTTATTTTCAATAGCTTTTACAGCCGCTTGTTTAATATGGTCGGGTGTATTAAAGTCCGGCTCACCGACACTGAGGTTGATAACATCGAAACCCTGAGCTTTAAGCTCATTACTTTTCTGTGACATGGCAAGAGTCTCTGAAGGAGAAAGTGCTGCCAAACGATCTGATACTGGAAACATATATTTTCTTTATTATTGTTAGTATATCGCCGCAAAAGTAATCAAAAAAAATCAGTTTGACCCATTTCGGCGTGTGTTGAATTAGATTCCATCTGTTAAAACTAGCTTTGGATCGAGTTTAATAGCCAGCAATTGCTTTGCACTTCGATAGCCGAGTTCAAAGATTTCCCTTCCTTTGTCGACATCAAAAGTTTCGTAATTGCCCATATCAACAGGTTCAATCAGCAGGTCGCAAAGTCCCTTATCGTGTAATATATTGGCTTTAAACATGAAATTGTAGGAACGCAGGGCTACATGCAAAATGCTTTGTTTATACTCATCGGCCACCAGGGGGCTTGCATTTATGCCAATTACTTTTTCACAATCCTTGCGTATGGTGGAGACCGGAAAGTTTTTGAGGACACCACCATCCACGTAATGAATTCCATCAATTACTTTCGGGCTAAAGAGGACAGGAAAAGAACAGGAAGCCACGATAGGATCAATCAACTGCCCGCTTTTGAAGGTGACACTTTTCCCGTTATCCAGGTCGGTAGCCACAACACGCAAGGGAATAGACAATTCTTCAAAAGTTTTTGCATGCAGCTTCTTGGATAGAAATTTCTGAAAGATATCAGTTTTAAAGAATCCGCCATTGGGGATCCTTATCTTAGTCATCGTTCTAAAGTTTATTTCTTCGAAACAGACTGCAATTTCATCAGGGGTATACCCATCGGAATAGAGCGCCCCAACCAAAGCGCCTGCACTGACACCAGAAATAATTTCAGGTTTGATACCGACCTCTTCAAGAGCTTTCAAGACACCTGCGTGGCATAGCCCCTTTACGCCCCCGCCACTAAGCGCTATCCCTATTTTATAAGGACGTTTGTCAAATACTTTTACCAAATCCATGTTGCATGAGATTTTAAAGATTTTTGGAAGAGCAGACTGTATACTAGCTGAGATCCCCTTGTCTGAAAGAAGCATTTCTTTCATGGGAACACAGCCTGAAAATCCTAATTTGAATAATGCGAAAATTTGGACATAACCCCTTCATAAAAGGTATTTGACACCGGGATATCCGGAGTATTCACAGCATCCAGTTCCATCACAATACCCCCTTTGTCTTTTCGAAGCACTTTCACTTTGTCCAGATTCACAATAAAGCTTCTGTGGCATCGCACCAACTGACTGTCTTTGGTTAGATTTTGATCCATCCATTTCAATGAATTGCGAATCAGGAAATGCGATAATTTTGACTTATTGAGGTAATGTATGGTTACATAATTATCGGACGAATCAATATATAACAAATTTTCGAGCATAATGGTGATACGGAGTTCGCCTTTTTCATCCGGGAAGGCTATCAGGTTCTTTCGTTGCGCAACAGTGCTTTGATCGGCAGAAGCCATTTGCTGCAACAAATTATTCTTATCGCGCAACGAAAAATACAGCCACAGGATAGCGTACGGTAACAAAAGCACCAGGCTTGTATTTACAGTTGACTTATGAAATATTTCAAGGAAATCCCTGTTTACTCCCTCCTTAGGAATAAACTTGGTAAATAAAGAATAAAAAAGTGACATTGCTAAAATCTCCCCCAATACCCATACCGCATATTGCAAGTATGTAATGGAATGTTTTTTTACAAACCAAAGCATTAATATCCGGCTGATAACTACTACCAGCATCCCCATGAGTATAATTAAGCTGGAGAAAAAGAAGTATTTAAAGTCCGAAATATGAGGGTACCATTCCCGGGATCCAAAAGGTTGGAAGATGTTGATAAACAGGAGGGCAAAAATAGCAGTAAACAATATCAATCGGTTGATATTTGCTTTATCGTACAAATATGAAGGAATTTTTGTATTCATGCTATTATCTAAGTGAAAGAATTCAGTACAAAAGTATATTATTCTACTCAAAGTAAAAAACGACTCTTAGCCCCAAAGGTTTAAATTTACCCCATAATACGATTTTTCATCCCACAATTTGACTTTCAGTCCCATTCCCTGGATAAACCACCCATAAAATTGTAAATTATATTTTCAGATGTTAACTTTGCACTTGAAATCCATTTATGTATACACCATGAAATACTCCCAACGATACCAGGAACTCAACATTCAATTCCGATTAGGAGTTGACACCCATCTTATTGAATCCAATATTGACATACGTCATTTTTCATTTAGAAGCAACTACATTCCTGATTCATGCGGGAATACAACCAAAGCTTCACCGAATGAAAATATCGAAGAGAATACATCTTTTGTATATCCGGTTTTCATGCCCTGCAATGTCAAACAGGCAGATAAGGCGATCTTACTTTTGCATGGGCTGAATGAACGAAACTGGAATAAATACCTCACCTGGGCTGAATTTCTATGCTCAACGACAGGAAAACCGGTTATCCTGTTCCCCATAGCGTTTCACATGAATCGTTCGCCGTTGAACTGGTCTAATCCCAGGACCTTACAAACGGTAATGAATTTACGACGGCAACTTAATGGTGAAGACAGGTCATTGAGTTTTGCCAATGTAGCTTTAAGCAACCGGATCAGCGAAAGACCTTATCGCTTTTACAGTTCAGGACGACAAAGTGTTCAGGATCTCAGCTTACTTTTTGAGCAAATCAAACAGGGGAATCATCCATTATTTCAGGAAAACACAAAACCGGATATTTTCGCCTATTCTATTGGTGCATTCCTGGCTGAAATTACCTTGTTGGCAAATCCCCGTAATTTATTCTCCGAATCTAAACTGTTCTTACTTTGCGGAGGAGGCATTTTCAGTTCTATGGCAGGTGAATCCCGAAGCATAATGGATAAAACAGCATTTCACACACTCTATGATTACTACTTAAATCAGTTTTATCAGTCAGAAGAAACAAACTGTACGAAAGATGATCTATTCCATTCGTTTAACAGTATGATCTCTACTGAAAGGGACAAATCGGAAAGAGAGCTTTTTTTTACCAGGTTAGGCAACAGGTTAAAAGGGATATCCCTTGTCAATGATCAGGTCATGCCCTATCAGGGGATTCCGGATGCATTGGGGACTATTTGCTCAGAGAATCGAATTACACAATTGGATTTTTCATTTCCGTATACTCACGAGCATCCATTTCCAGTGGGTGGACTCACCGACTCAAGGGCTGTTGATGACGGGTTTATACAGATTTTTTCTCAGGCTGCCGAGTTTCTCAACTAAGTGTGGCGAAATGATCTAACAACGGGTATCTGTATCTTTTATTTCCGTCTTTTTTTTACAGGAAAGACTTTCCGATGTATTATTTGAATTATATTTGCAGGCGAAAACCATTCCTTGAAGTTTCACGAAGCACTATTATTTCAAAAAGATATGGATACTTTTCTCATTGTAATAGCAGGAATCTTTTTATTACTCGGACTGATCGGATGTTTCTTCTCAAAAATACCCGGCATCCTACTTTGTTATCTGGGGATAGTGATACTCCAATACAGCACCGTTGCCGAATTTTCAGTTCACTTTTTTATAAAATGGGGGGTTCTGGTCATAGCAGTACAGGGGCTTGATTACCTGATTCCCAACTGGGGGGACAGAAGGTTTGGCGGAAGTAAAAAAGGGGTATGGGGAAGCATGATCGGAATGTTTGCAGGAATGTATTTCGGTCCCATAGGAATCATAGCAAGTGCTGTTTGCGGAGCTTTTATCGGGGAACTGTTTGCAGGAAAAGAAAGCAATCAGGTCATACAACAAGCCATCGGTTCATTTGCCTGTTTTATCCTGGGTACAGTCTCCCAGTTCATTGTGGCGGGTATTTTAATCTATCATTATATCACAGACTTAAGTTATCTCTGATAGTATTCCAAACACAAAAGCCATGAATATCCCGGGACATTCATGGCTTTTGTGTTGTATAATTTCTATTGGTTGATAATGCTTTCGATCACTTCTTCCAACGTAGCCAGGCTTTGTTCACCGGTCTTCATATTCTTGAGCATCACTTTCCCTTCATTCATCTCGGTTTCACCAACGATTGCAACAAAAGGTATTTTCTTATTATCGGCATAGCTCATTTGCTTTTTCATCTTAGCAGGCTCCGGATATATTTCAGCATTGATCCCTTTTGCCCTTAAACTGCTTAGCCATGGCAATGAATACATCAATTCCTTTTCACCAAAGCTAACAAAGAGAATTTTCGTTTGTTCCACCGAAGTTTCAGGATATAAATCCAATTGGTTCAACACATCGTAGATGCGATCGGCACCAAAGGATATTCCAACTCCCGACATACCTTCCATGCCGAAAACACCGGTCAGGTTATCGTAGCGTCCGCCACCGGTAATACTTCCCATTTCGACATCGAGAGCCTTGACTTCGAAAATAGCGCCGGTATAATAATTTAATCCACGTGCCAATGTCAGGTCAAGTTCCAGGGTGGTTACCACTTTCATGGCTTCGCACAGGCTGAAGATGGTTTCCAGTTCTTCGACCCCTTTCAATCCAATTTCTGAATCAGCCAACACGGTTTTAAGCTGTACCAATTTCTCAGCATTCGTCCCGCTAAGCATCAGGATGGGCTGAAGTTTAGCGATGGCTTCCTGGGGTATGCCTTTCGAAGCAATTTCTTCATTCACCTTTTCCAGGCCTATTTTATCCATTTTATCAATGGCAACGGTGATGTCGGTGATCTTCTCGGCTTCTCCTATTATTTCAGCTATCCCTGAAAGGATTTTGCGGTTGTTTATCTTTACAACCACATTGATATTCAGCCGGCGGTATATCTCGTCGACGATCTGAATCAATTCCAGCTCATTGAGCAGCGAGTCACTACCCACTACATCCACATCACACTGGTAGAATTCCCTGTAACGACCCTTTTGAGGCCTGTCAGCACGCCATACAGGCTGGATCTGGTAGCGTTTGAATGGAAAGCTTATTTCGTTTTGATGCTGCACTACAAAGCGTGCAAATGGCACTGTCAGGTCGTACCGCAATCCTTTTTCCGAAATCTTGTTTGTCAGTCGAATACTATTTCTTCCAAGCAATTCATCATCATTCAGGCCATTCATATAATCTCCTGAATTCAGTATCTTGAAAAGTAATTTATCACCCTCTTCCCCATATTTTCCCATTAGGGTTGACAGATTCTCCATGGCAGGTGTTTCAATCTGTTGAAAACCATACAGTCGGAAAACTTCTTTGATGGTATTGAATATATAATTCCGGTTTGCCATTTCCTGTGGCGTAAAATCACGAGTTCCTTTTGGAATGGAAGGTTTTTGCATAATTAATAAAATTACCCCTGATCCCTAAAGGGGATAAGAGATTTGTTAGTTGGTTATTAATCTATTTTTATTCTACACCAAAGCCGCTCCGTTAGAGGGGTTGGGAAGGTTTATTTTACTAATGATTTTTTCAGTTGCCCCGGTATTCTGCTTTACATACTCACCGGCAAGTTTTCCTGCTTCTTTATCTTTTAAAAGCTTGTCAAGTTGAGCTTCCAGGATCTGATAATTTGAGATTGAAAAGGCTCCTCCTACTGCTATCAATTCACGTGCCTCCCGAAATTTCCGGTAATTGGGTCCAAAGACAACCGGTATGCCATAGACTGCCGCCTCCAATGTATTGTGAATCCCGACACCAAAGCCACCACCAATATAGGCTATGTTGGCATACCTGTAAATAGACGAAAGAATGCCGATGACATCCACTACCAGACAGTTTGTTGTTTTTACATTTTCAGGTGTTGCTTCGGAATACCGTATAAACTTACCATCCAGCAAGGTGGAAATTCCTGAGATATGAGTTGCATGCACTTCATGTGGAACCATTATCAGTTTTACATCAGGATGCGACTTCAAATAACGCACTAATAATTCTTCATCCTTAGGCCAGGTACTTCCCGCTACAATTACATGGGGCGTGTTCTTTACAAATTCTTCAATCAAAGGAAGTTGCTTTGCCAGTTTGAACAAATCATAAACCCGGTCAAAGCGGGTATCCCCACAAACGGAGGCATTCTTAAGCTGATATCTTCCAAGGAGATCCAACGAAACTTTATCCTGTACAAAGATATGGCTAAATGTAGATAACAAGTGGAGATACCATTTTCCGTACCCTTTAAAGAACACCTGTTCGGGGCGGAAGATAGCCGAGATACTAAATACCGGAACATGTGCCTCATGCAATGCCAGTAAGTAATTTGGCCAGAATTCATATTTAATGAAGACAACTTTCGAAAGCTTGACAAGCTTCACAAAATGACGCACATTTCCGGAAGTATCCAATGGCAAGTAAGAAACAATGTCTGCACCTGCATAATTTTTTCTTATTTCATACCCCGAAGGTGAGAAAAAGGTCAGTAATATTTTAAGTTCCGGCTGATCGCGTTTCAATTGTTCCATAACCGGACGACCTTGTTCGAACTCACCCAACGAAGCAGCGTGAAACCAGACATAGCTGGCATTCGTATCCACCTTTTCTTTGAGCAACTTAAATGCATTGTGTTGTCCCTGACGAAACAACCTGGCTTTTTCATTGAAAAATGAAGCCAAAAATATCAAGGCCCCGTAACAAGATATACCAATCGAATAGAGTGTTTTCATAATCCTTAATCCATCGGTTGACGGATAATTAATTAAATTGGAATAAGATACTGGTTATTAACTTCTAAAGAACATTCGACATAGGAGGTAAAAAGAAAAGGCATTTCAAAAAATATTTTTGAAACGCCTTTTAAAGGTTTGAAAGCAAGAATTACTTTCTGATACCCAACTCCTTGATAACTGCACGGTAACGTGAGATATCGGTATCTTTCAAATAATTGAGAAGACGACGACGTTTACCTACCAGAATAACCAGAGCGCGTTCTGTACTATAATCTTTTTTATTTAACTTTAAATGACCAGTTAAATGGTTGATACGGTATGAAAACAATGCTATCTGGCCTTCTGATGAACCAGTATCAGTGATAGACTTTCCGTGTTTACCGAAGATTTCTTGCTTAATTTCAGCTGTTAAATACATGATAATTTATTAAAAATAAATGTTTTAAAATACAAACTTAGCAATGCACACTTCGCAGAACTACATATTTGATTTTGAGCTTGCAAAGATAAGTTTTTAATTTTGAATAACAAAGGCATCAGTTTCTTTTTCTTGAAAAAACATCTCGTAATGAGCCGTCTGCCCATTTTAGCTCTTTCCTGTCAAAGAAGGATTTACATAGAAGAGTAACCGAGACTCCAACCAATGAACCTACCAGGACATCCAATGCAAAATGCTGGGAGAGATAAATCCGCGAATACCCAACCAACAAAGCCAGCATAAAATACAGGAAATGCAGGGAAGGCCGTTTCGTATAAAAGGACAAGGCTAAAAAGAATGCAAATGCCGTAATGGTGTGTCCTGAAGGAAAACTATGGGCCGAATGCAGATGTTCTCCCGCAACCTGATGTAGCTGAATCAGGGGAAAATGTTCCTTGAAATACAGAACCGGCCGGGGTTCATTCCAGGTTTGCTTTATAATGATGGATACCAGGCCGGATGCAAGTTGCGACACCAGGACAAACAGAGCCATCCTGTAGTTGTAAAAAAGCAATCCTGCAATAACCACATAGGGCACCCAATCGCCTACAAAAGTATAAAATCGGAAAAACACATCACCAACAAGGCAATTTAATGACGTGATCCAGATGTGTAGGTCAGCTTTTTCATTGCAGACTATCAGCACCACCAGAGTCAGTACAAACCCAAGGTATGGAATAAAAAACGCAGGGTATTTTTTCATCTCAATCTAATTTTAAATGAACTCTAAAACACATAACATTGAACGCGAAGCCTTTCAAACTCTTCAAACTCTCTCCCCTCTCAAAATCTCCCTTTTCCCGGGAGGTCCTGGCAGTCGTTCCACCTTAAAACCAGCGCCTTGCATCGCCCGACGCACCACACCTTTGGCACAGTAGGTTGTCAGGACTGCTCCAGGATTGCAATGAGCAAAGATCTTTTCAAAAAGCGACTGGCTCCACATTTCAGGTTGCTTCACCGGCGAAAATGCATCAAAATAAACCACATCAAACTGATTCTTAAAAATAGCTTCCGTAAAATCCGATTCTATCTTTTCCAGGGTAAAAAAGGGAGTAATCCGCACTTCTTCATTCCAGGATGAAGCATGCAACTGCAAAAACGCCTGTTTTTTACCGGGATTAATTTTCTCCGGGTAGTTCAATAGGCCGGCCTTTTCTACCTCCACCGGATACTTTTCAAGTGTAGTGTAGTGAATCTTCTGACCGCTTCCCTCCGCCTCTACTAAGGTCAGGAAAGCATTTAACCCGGTGCCGAAACCAATTTCCAATACCCGTATTTTTTCTTTTTGACATTGTTTCAGTCCTGCCTGAATAAAAATATGCCGCGATTCCTGAATGGCTCCGTGGGTAGAGTGGTAACATTCGTCTATCTCAGGAACAAATAACGTATGCGATCCATCTTCCGTAATTTTTAAGTCTGTATGCATGGTTTGAGTATAAAAAAGCAGGAATGCCTTATCTGTTGCCTGATTTACAGGGAAAATACATAAAAAAAACAAACAGGAAATAGGTACGAGATGGGAATTAAATAAAAACAGGTTCCGGCATTTCGGGCAATTTATCCCTTTTTCCTGACTACAAAAATAGCCTAATATATTTCAGAAAACAAGTATAACCAATAGGAAAAATACTTTTAGGGGCTAACTCTAAAAAATAAGCTTCAAAAAGGGTGGGGATAACCATTCATACCCCGATCGAACTTATTGTGTTGCTTCATCTGTCAGGATCTCTTTGTCTACCCGTTTTTTTTTAGTGAGAAGGTATAAAAAAAGTTTGGTGATTTAAGAGTTCAGGAATGAAGATAAATACACTTTCAATTTCAGAGTTTTACACCTCGTGTATTCAGTTAAAAGAAATACAGGGTTTCTATCATGATGACTGAAACCCTGTATTATACCTTAGAAAAAAAAAAGATTTTAGCGAATCACTATTTTACAGCTTCTTTGTTCACCATCCTTTCCAGTGAAGCGGACAATATACAAACCACTTTCGAGGGTGGTAACCAGCTTATTGGTCAGGTTTGCCTGCAACACTTGCTCACCCTGCACATTATAAACCCGGATTTGCCCGGATTCGGAGCAAAGGATTGTTTTATTACTGGCAGTAATAAAACTTAAACTGGCTGTTTGCTTTATGCCAGTACCAAGGTCCGTGGTAACCTGTGCAGAAGATATTGAAGCATACGAATCGAAAGTAGTCAATCCATCTCCCCGCGCAATAACCTGATAGGTAAATGCGGTACTTGTAGCTAATCCGACAATTGCCAGACTAGCATTAGCCTGACCGGTCACACTGGTAGTACTTAGCAACGTAGCTCCCTGAAATAACAAGACATCATACCCGGTAGCATCACTTACAGTTGTCCAGTTGGCAGTAAATCCGTTTTGAGTAATACTGCTTGCCACACCAACTACGGGAGTTGCGATTCTGGTTACTGCAAAATTTGCCAATGGTGTCCAATAATACGATAAATAGGAATCGGAATAGTTCAAGCTTCCATCTCCGGTAGCCTGTACTTTATACGTACAAACGGCAGCGGTATCCATTCCGGCAACTGCAAACGCAGTAGCAGCAGGATCGGAAACGGTAAACGTACTTCTCAACGATCCGTAATTATATACCAGCACCTTGTATCCAACGGCATTAGGAACGGATTCCCAACTGGCTGTAAACCCACTTCCGGTAACAGATGCTGCCTGATTGATAACGGGACGGACAAGGAGTGCCGGGTTTGTCGTACGTGTGATTACTTTCCATAGATAATACCCCCCGGCACTTGCATTTTCTATTCTAAGCTTCGTCGGAACGCTTCGGCTGATTGGAATAATATAGATGGAGTCAAGATTAGCATTTTTGGATGATGCATCATACGTGTATGTACCTATTAAATCCCACGTATTCGTGGATGCATTCAGTTCCTTTAACGAGAATCCATTCCCGGCAGTTCCGGCTGCTCCATGTATTTCAATTTGTTGGATTGAATTTACGGTTGGTAAGGTCACTCTACTGCTATTAGATACTTTATCCAGTGCAATCCTGTTGGTATGGTTTTCTCCTTTGGGCCCTCTTCCTGTCCCGATATATAATCCGGAGGCTGCAAAATCAAATCCTTTGATGGAACCCGAAGGATATAAGCCAGTGATAAAGGCGCTGGTAGAAACGGTGCCCCAGGTTCCGTCACCAAAATCAGTATTGATGGCATTGGAGGCATACGGATCCAATGTGGTTACGCTGACCGATGCTACTGAAGGATCGGAATTACTATAATTCGTAAAATCTCCAACGGCTGTAACCGTATAGGTATAAGCCAATCCGGACAGAAGTCCGGTGACCGTAACATTCGAAGTGGCTTGGCCTATGGCCAGGGTTGAACTGATCAGGCTAGTGCCTAAATATGTTTTAACTGTATAATTGACGGCATTCGCCACAGGTATCCAATTAGCAGTGAAGTCGGTTGCTGTTGGGGTACTTGCTGCCTCCACAACAGGCGTAGATAATTTGGCTGCTGTCGACAGGGCAGCTACGGCTTCCCCCCAGGTTGTGGATACCCGGGCACCACTGACATAAAAGTTAGCAGCAGAACTCCCGTTATGTTTGAACATTATTTTACTGAGTGAAACCCGAGCAGTTCCAAGCGTATTATCAGAAGCATCTGCTGTGGGTTCGGTACTGCTGGCAAGTATTGGATTGATAAATAAAGATGCTTTGGCTGATGAAAAATCGTATTTAACAACAATCAGGTATACAGTTCCGGGCACAAAGGTAGTACTGGTTACATACTGAATGTCTGCGGCCGTAGTACTTACCCTTGTAAGTCCCATTCTAAATGGATTTTTTGTTTGGTCAGCCTGTTTTCCGGCCCAGGGTTTTACAGCTGAATTAGTCGTCTGATCAGCTAAGCCCATGATTTCAGAGGCTGTTTGTCCCTGATCACCATTTGCCTTATACAAAAAAGATAAATAAACCGTACCGCTGGTTATTGCCGTAAACGATTTGTATGAAATGTAATTTGTACCGGCCTGGTAGTTATTGTTCAGAGTCTTGCCTAAGCCGGATAGAATATAGGTTCCCCCGGTATTGGTATACACCATGCCGGTACTCTCAAAGGTTCTTCCTGTCCCGGTTGTCAGCGTGCCCGTAGTTGTCCAAGTACTTTCCAATCCCAGATTTGCCACTGTATAATTGAATATTTCATCAAGTACAACAGTAGCCTTGGCTAGGGTAAATATCATGCAAAGCATGACCAATAAAGTAATTTTTCTCATAAATAATTGATTTAAAATGGTTTATTATAGATTTATTCAGTATTAAAATTAAAGGGTTATCTATCTGGATTCCCATTTCGGGAGAGGGAATGAAGGCGCATGTCCGTGCCTGTTCATTCAATAGATAGAACTTAGATATAGTATACTATTAATAGGTTATGGCATAAACATGACTAAAAAGCTTCATCGTTGTATTTTCAGCAACAGAATATAGATACGATGAGCCTACAGGTTGAAAATGAATATCTATGACGGGAATTCAAAAACCTGTCCAGTTTTGAGACAGGTAATAACCAGACTCCAGCGGATTATTTTATAGAGATGCTGGAATACTTGTCATACAGGAGTTTTCATGCCACGGCCTCGAATCATCAATTCAAAATGAGTTGCAAAAATGCCTGTGAATATTGTGTTAGACAACAAGAAAGTCCTTGCTTTTGGTCAACCAATCATTTTGGTTGACCAAAAATAGGACATGTAAGTACAATAAAAAAATTATTTAGGTACTATTTTTTGAAATGTGTTGTATAACATAAAATGGTCGACCAATTTAGAAGAATAGCTAAAAAAAACGAGGCATGTACATGCCTCGTAGGTCAATTTAGTGTAGGAAGTGGGAAAAACATTGCTACTCTGTCAGTTGGCAAAAAGCTGTTGGGATTCCGTTACATCTCACGCTGGCCACACTGGTGCCTCCATTCAGTCGGACATGAATGACAGCCCTGCCATTTTGCAGCTCCACCACCCTGGATCCGGAGGTGGTGCCCAGATTATCCAGGAGCCTTCCATCGCCGGCAAGGCCAAAAGTCACTACATTCCGGGCATCCAGACAAAGGACCTGATGATCATCCATTAGTTTAACTTCCAGGGTTACCATATCCGCTTTCCGATTGATGCCTGTCAATATCAGCCGCGAAGGCTTTCCCCATCTGTCGGTTTGATAGTGTTGTGATATTTCATCCGTAACAGCAACTTTCCCTCTATGGGCCAACACTTTGATACGATTATCGCCTAACTTATAAGTCACATTCCAGCGCAAGCCTGCTGCCGGAAAATCCTGGCTATGCCGGTGTTTCACGCCATGGCTTATGCCGTTCACAAAGAGTTCGGCTTCATCGCAATTTGAATACACTTTGACCATTTTCACCTCACCGGCATCACCCCAACGCACCGGCCAGCTATGTCCATAAATATGAGCCATTGGTTTCTCAGCCCACCATGACTGGAACACAAAATACGATTCTTTTTTGGTGTCATCACGTTCCACCACTCCTTTTTGATTGACATAAGGAACGGGATTATCAGGACGCCCCGGAGTTGAAAAGTCTTTAAAGGTCCAGAATGCGGCACCAGTCAAGAGAGGCATCTTTTCCTGTTCCTTGAGATGCCATTCAAACAGATTGCAAATGTACGACTCGCTCCAATCACCATCTTTTGAAGCACGGGCAGCCCCACTATACTGCAAAGAATCATTCAGCCGCTCCTGGGAGCATTCGAAGCCATCTATATTCGTGGGGACTTTATCGGATAATTCGGAATGGCGTCCGGTATGGCTATCACCACCCCATTCGGCATGGAAGAAATGCTTCACAGACTTCATTCCCTGCTCACTCATAGTTTTGTAATCGGTATAGATTCCTTTGTACCACCCCGCCCAGATAGAAGGGGAATAAACATCGGGGATATCCCTGCAAAAATCACAGCGACGTATGGTTGTTTTGCGTAACGGATCCTGCTTATGAGCCAGATCATTTAAGGTGATCATAAAATCACGAACTTCTTTCTTGTCAAATGCAGGGAAATCACCGGGCCAATCGTTTTCATTACCCAGGCCCCAGAGAATGACAGCGGGATGATTGCGGTGTTGACTGATCATATTGGTCATCATGCGATAGGCTTGTTTTTTGTAACTGTCACCACCGACACCGCCACGACACCAGGGGATTTCTTCCCAGACCATAATGCCCAGGCTGTCGCATAAATCCAGGGTGATGCGGGATTGCTGATAATGTCCCAATCGGATAAAGTTGGCTCCCATTTCCTTGATGAGGATCATTTCTTCCCGAATTTGTTTCTCTGTCATCGCAGCTCCTACACCGGCATGATCCTCGTGTTTATGAGTGCCACGGATTAGCAACCGGCTTCCGTTTATCATAAAAGGGCCATGATCAGTGAATTCGTAATTTCTGTAACCGAAATGTTCGGTGATGGTTTGTGCCCCAGCTTCCGTATTTAAGGTCACTTGGCAGGTATACAGATTTGGCCGGGAAGGTGACCACAGGATTGGCTTTTTTAATGTAGCACTATATACAGACCTTTCGGTATCCTCTGTACTAATTACTTTATTCACGATGAATATCACTTTTCCTTTAGGATCAATCATCTCTATTTTCAGATTTGCACGGGCTAAATTGGATTGATTGGTTGTTTTCAAAATGACATCAACTTTACCGGCCTTCCCTTTCGAATCAACAGAGGCGTTTACGTTCACCCTATCCATGAACAGGGCAGGGACATAAAGCAGGTTAAGGTAACGGTATATTCCGCCATAGATATTAAAATCAGCCAGGCCGGAGGGAATCATCTCTGTATCGCGCGAGTTGTCACATCTGATAGATAAAGGGATCTTCCCGCGGAATGCAGCGGATAGTGCTTTATTCTGGATGAATGCATTCACAGCCTCAGTAATATCGACCGACCATTCGTCATACCCACCCACATGCGAGCCTACTTTGGTGGTGTAAACATACACCTCTGTTTTCTGCCCGGCTCCTTCGAAGTGAAGGATCGACCTGCCTTGCCGAAAGGGATTGTTTATTTCGAGTTGAGTTTTATACCATCCGGGGCCTTGATAATAGTTGACATCAGGGTCAACACCATCGCTGGCATTGAAACAATGGGGCAAGGTGATATCTTCCCATACAGGAACACATTCCGGGTTTCCGGGTTTTACTATCGGCCGTACTGTTTCCCATACATTCCCCAAGTCACCTTTCAGGTACTTCCAGTTGTCATTCAGCCGTACTTTATGCTCCGTTTGTGCGTTCAAGCGGGTTATAGTACACAAAATGAGGATTATAAAAAGCAACGATACGTATTTTTTCATATTTCTGTATTTTTAATTGCCGGAAACGATAGGTAAAAGCAATTTAGACTATTATTTTAAGTATTTTTTGAATCGTACCCGCTTGTAAACGAATAAAGTAAATTCCATTTTTTAGGGTAGAAACATCAAATTGAAGTTGGTGCTTCCCCCCTTCCTGATATTGATATGGCAACAGGGTCCGAATTAATTGCCCGTTAACATTCAGCATCTTGAGTTGTACCAGTTCTTTTTCGTACAATTGATACTCTACATTGAGGTTCGTTGAAGCAATACTCACTTTCAATTCAACAGGGCTGTCCCTTGATGGCATGGGTAAGGAAGTGAGAGGTTCTTCCGAAATTGAAAAACTATTAAAACGAACCGCTTCATCCCGCAGGTCGGCAAGGTTTAGAATACTGCGGTAAACTCCCCATTTGGGACGAATAAAATCATTGGTTGCCCGAATGGTCATCAGGTCGTTATTCGAACAACTTAAAATAGTGACTCCAGTGCTTACGTTTTTAATCGTCAGCGAATAAGTCCCGTGAACGCTGTCCACCTTAATTCTTTCAATAGCCTCTACCCAATTACCGGTGAACAGGGACAGATCGGCTGTTATCAGTTTGGTGACATTGTTATGAATCAGTTCAATGCGGTTTGGACTGGCTTTGCGGACAGTAATCGTAATAAGGGGCATACCGTCATCACCTCCCACAGCCTTTATCTGGTGAATGTGCGTAAAACCGGAGGACGGTTGAAACCCGGCAGGAAGCCTGAATCGCCATTTATAAACGATAGTTTCGCCCGATACACCTTTTAAATTATCCGGGGAGGAGGCATAGGTTTTAATCTCACAACGCTGCCTGTCAGTATCACCAGTGGATTCATCCTGCAATTCAGTCGGGAGACTTACATGAACATAGAATTCGAATACATATTTTCCCAGGGTAGCATCCCAGACCTCGGTAATGTGACGTCCATACGAAGGATCGAATTGATCCGGTGTTTCAATAGCAGTAGCCCCCGGCGCCAAGACACTGTTTATTAATTCATATGTATTGCCCGGACCATCGGCTTCAAGTAATGCTTGTGAAAATGCCAAGACGGGACATTGAAGAAAAATAAGTGTAGTTAATATGCGGTGACGTAAAAGTGTAGTTTTTTTCATATATAGTTTTTAACAGCGAACTTGTATAATTCAGGCACCCGGAGAAGCATTTAGGCATAAGAATATTTATTGTTTTCAAAATCAGGTTGTATCCATACAGTCTAATCACATATACTGATCAGACCTTAAACATGATAAAACTGTTTGTTTTTCAGGCTGTTTCATCAATTCTTTTCCCTTACTCAAAGGTCTTTGCCGGTAATTCCTTTTATTTTCATATAGCGTCCCAAGGCTTCGAGATAATAGTAATCGGCATAATTAAGAGGGGTATCTATCTCCGAATTCTTTGGCCAGTTGCCAGTGGAATGCTTTAAAATAAACAATCCGTTTTTGCCCTTTTCTGCCAGGTATTCGGGAGAAGATAGAGTGATAAGCATTTGTTCGGCAGCATGAAAGAATACAGTACCATTTTCAACAAAGCCGCTCAATTCCAGAAGTGCTGAAGCATAGATGGCAGCAGCAGATGCATCCCTTGGCTCATTGGGAATATTTGGGGCGTTAAAGTCCCAAAAAGGTATTTTATCTTTCGGGAGATTGGGATGATTCAACAGATATACGGCCACCTTCCGAGCTTGCTCCAGATACCTAAGATCTTTTGTCTCCCGATACATCATGGTATACCCATACAAAGCCCATCCCTGCCCCCGTGCCCAGGAAGACCCATTGCTATAACCCTGATGAGTTTCTTTACTGATGACTTTACCCGAAATACTATCATAATTAATGACATGGAAGCAGCTGTTGTCAAGTCTGAAATGATTTATCAGGGTCCTGTCGGCATGCGAAATTGAAGCCTGAACATACGTACTATCATTAGTAATTCCAGTGACGTCACACAAAAGTTCCAGATTCATCATGTTGTCGATGATAACCGGATACTGCCAGTTTCTACGACCATCCCATGATTTTATCAACCCTATCCGAGCATGAAACCTAGTCATTAAAGAATTGGCCCCTGTGACAAGAACCTTTTTATAGGCAGGATTCCCGGTAATCCGATATCCGTTTCCATAACTGCAATTTAAAATAAAGCCTACATCATGAGTGCCTGTCCTGTATTGGGTAGATTGAAAAAACGCTGTATACTGAATAGCTTGCCTTCTAAAGAGTTCGTTTTTTGATATCTCATACAGATACCACAATGAACCGGGAAAGAACCCACAGGTCCAGTCAGTTGAACCTGCAAGTATTATTTTACCCTTTTCAAAGGTACGTGGGCTCATCTGACTGTTTTTATATTTTTCAGCCGCAGCTGACAATTGATCTTCAGACCTGTCAATAGCAGTCTTTAGCCATTTTAGGTCTTTAGCCCGAGCTGCAGATACTTGAAGTGTCAAGGATAATAGAACCGTAAAAATAATTGAATATCTAGCTTTCTTGCTCATGTAATTTTGCTGGTTGGGGATAGTTACTTTTTAATGAAGAGGTATTGTTCTTTGAAAACAAACTTTTAATTTAAAGGCCTGTTGAGTTCAAACCAGAGAATCGGATTTTTCAAGGGCATATTTCTTCTGCTTTCATCGCTGGGAAAGTCAGCACTGGATTTTTGCCAGATAGTGACCCATTCAGGCTGCTCCTGAAGAAGGGCTGCAAATATCATAAACGGGCGTCTTCCTGGCTGTTCCTTCCAATGTGAGATATCTCTTTTATAAGGCCATTTATCCCGATCAATCACAAAGGGTTTCATGAAATCTATACCTTTCAGGATATTGCGTCCATCAGGCAGGGTGTATTTCCAACCATTGAATTCAGAATCGGTCAACAACCAGGCTAAGGTGGTCATCCCATCCAGATTGAACAACGAGTATGAGTAGGGTTTCGTACGTTCGATTTCCAATGGGAAACTGCCATCTATTCCCATTTGGGTGGACAATAAGGTTTCCCGATAATGAGTACGGCACTTTTCAAGGATTGTTTTATCACCTACAAACCGGGCATAAGCAGCTACCTGGGCATGCCACCAGGTGCCATGGTTATTTTTGGCATTCATTTCGTCAACGCCGTATGGGTGCGTATTCAGCCAAATCATAAATGCAGCGAACCATTGGCGGATTACCTTGCTGTCTTCTTCAGTCAAGTAAGGTGATTCTTGTAATGCCTGGACAGATTTTGTCACTTCGATAAAAGGAACAGCATCAATAATCCCTATTCCCCGCCCGGTGTTCACTCCGTGGATAGCTTGAGCAAAGAGCAGGTTTGGATGCATGGATGTCACTGGATTGACAAACCATGCCTTTAAATGTTTAACCGCAGCTTTGGCATACCTGCTTTTGCCAGTTAATAAATAAGCCGAAGTTAAAGTCCCGGTAACCCATGAAAATTGACTGATGGCCTGCCGGTGATAATCAAAATTTGAAGGGTTATTGATTCCATCTTTCCGTATATAAGGACCTTCCGGTTTAGTAGGATCCGGCCACCAATAAGTAGCCTCCGAATAGTAGTCATGGATACTTCCTGCACTTCTGGGGCAGGTGCGCATTGTGACAGTTACGGGTTTTTCCAACAAAAAGCTATCTGCAAGCTTTACAACCCGATCTTTCTCAGCTTTAATAATTATGTTTCTAATCAGCATTTCATTTGATTGGCAATTCAAGTCAGGATCATGTTTCTCTGCTTTCACAAACGGCATAAAACAAAACAAACCCAAGAATGTAACCGGAAGGACTGCCCTTATATTGTTTTTAATGTTCATAGTTGTCGTATTGTTAAATTGGGTTCAGGCTAGATCTTAATAAAGAGGGAAGAATAGAGTTTGCTGTCAGTGAAATATTCAACCCTGTAAATTCCGGATGATAATTTGGAAGTATTATAGGCATAGCTGTTTTCTTTTGTATCAATAATGTGGATTATTTTTCCTTCAGATGAACGGATATATACTCGCATGCCCCAATTATTATTCTTAATGTTTATATTTAAAGAGTTGGCTACGCAGGTTGGCAAACTGACTGATTGTTCGAAAGCCTGTGTCTTAACACTGGCATTGAGTCTGATTCTAGCAGCTAACTGGGCTTCGTAGAGTGATACTGGAGTTAAACCGGGTTTATTTTGTCCTTCCACATAGCCCAATGCAAAATTTGAAGAGCGAACCGGATTCCCCGTAATTAACCTGGCAAAACAACCTATGGCATAATTCTGGGCTGTTGGAGGCTGCTGCAATGCAATTTTCCCGTATGTTGAATCGACATTGCAATTCCATAACACGGAATGGACAGCTGCCCAACCATGACCTGTACCCATATCAACCCGGTTGTATAGTCCCAGTACTAAATTTTGTTTCAGGTTTATTTCAGTGAGGTTATCATAGAGCATGCCTTGTGTCCAATGCCGGTGTCCTTCACTGGCACAGTTTATGGCATCCGAAGTACAACGCAGAAATACATTTCCCGATGTAGAAGAAGTACCGTTCGAGATGTAATGGTGCCTTCCGTTTCGGGCATAACAGTTTGAAAACAGATTCAATTGTGAATAGACAGAAGTATTGAAATTATACATCCGTTGTCCAATGACAACGGCTACGGGATCAATCGCTGTGCAGTTCAGGAAAGTACTTCTGGTGCATGCTTCGGTGATAATTCCTGATTGTCCGAAATGGATAAAAGTACAGTTAGTGGCCCATGAGTTCTCACAGCTTTTAAAACGCGATGCTTGCCAGGCATGATTCTCGTCCACACCACCCGACGTTTCCACATCGATTCTCATGTTCTCCAGCCCTACCTGGCTGATCAACTGATTCATATCAGGCTTGTAGCAGTAACTTTGAGCAACGGATTTGTTCAATGTATAAAACACAGGTGCATCCACTGTGATTACAGAGCCCGAGACGTTGATAATAAACCGGTTATACACGATGGGCAACTGGCCTGCCATCCAACGTTCGTCAGTGTCGATGGGGTCAGAAGGATTAGGATACGGTACTCCGCCTTGTTTTACCGCTGTGATCCAAGCCTGTGTGCAGGGATGATTGATGATGATCCGATCCCCCACATGATACAACGAGCTGTTATCTACGTTAAAGGTACAACTTCCGACAGGAACTATCGGATCTGAAATATTGGTTGTAGTGCCGCTCAGCCGGATATTCCCATTAATCTGGCTGAAGGAATAGCCTAAAACAATAACATCCCGCTGGACCGGAGTATTTCCCTTTGCATAAATAATACTTGAAGTTAAGGGATCTGTTCCCTGCCCAACTCCTCGTAAAACTACTCCATCGTATTTTACATAAATGGATCCATAGACTTCATATACCCCTGCATTTAAGAGCACAGCACCTCGCATACCATTTGCATCCTTAGGCAAAGAACCCGCTGAATTAATGGCAGCCTGAATATGTTCCGTATTATCACCTGCTATCGGTGAAATCGTTTTTACAACAGCAACAACAGGTAATTCTACCCCACCACCTTTATAACCGGCATGACTGAAATCAGGAATTTGAAATCCATCATTATCAGCTTGGTAAGTGATGGTTCCATCCTTATCGACAGAAACCAACGCTGATTGCCAGCTTGTCTGGCAATCAGCAGTACGAAAGCTGTTAATTAGAATGAAGAGTATGAGTTTTATCTTTTTCATGACGGAGGTATACCCTGTTTTCAATTATTTTTTTAATCCGATATTCTTACCATCAGTAGCTTTACCAATCAAAGCAGAATTTTCGGATAGTGAATAACCCTTCGGAACAAACAATGGATTGTCAAAAGTCAGGTCTTTTGATTTTGCTTCCTTGGTAAACTCTGGTTTTGCACAATCATACAGGCAACAAGAAGAGATTTTATTAGAGATTCCCCACAATTGAACACTCGTTTTGGCTGTTGAATTTGAGAAAACTGAATTATTAATTTTCACATACACAATTCTCGACAAGTTAAGAATCGATTCTTTAGCTCCATTCCCGACCGAATCAAATACACAATGATGAATGGTCAACGATCCTCCAACAGTCGATTCATCATATCCTCCGCGATAATAATCGAGGGCATAGCCGGCTATATTTGCGAAAACAGTATTGCTTAGTATTACGGTTTCTGCATTATACCGGCCATCCTCTTTTTCCTTGTGCAGGTTAATTCCGTTGTATGAATTTCTGATGACTGAATTTGAAAACACAATGGAATCTGCAAAAGTGCAATACTGGCTATTGAACACAGATCCTTCTTTTTCCTTGAAATTTGAGATATCACAATTGTCCACAAAAAGAGAATAATTCAAGGCGTGTTCACGCGTTGTAAAAGCATATCTGGGTGTATTATCCTCTCCTCGTCCATCAACAGCTATTCCTTTTATCCGCAGCGTGATATCAGAGGCCAATTCAAATAAAGGTACATCTGAACCAGAACCAGCCATTTTCAAAATTGGTTTTGAGGCTAGCTTTGATGCTGCCTTTATCGTCAGGTTCTTTGTGATCACTATTTTCTTTGTCAGGAAATGTTCCCCAGCATTTAAAACCAATACATCCCCGGCATTTGCGTTTTTGATTGCTTCAAATAAATTATCCGTACCGGCTTCAACCTGAATGATTTTGCCTTTTTTAGTTTCTTTGTCTAAAACAGAGGAATTTGTTTTGTACCAAACGGGGCCGCAATTGGCAGCGCTTGCTATTTCAGGATTGGCCTTCTCTTCATTATTCTGAAATGCTCCTACTACCGGATGTATCCTTTGTTGGCCCATAATATCGGTGTTGATAAAGGCTACTTTTTGTGCTTTCACAGTTGAATAAACCATTTCCAGATCGTTTACTGGTGAGGTCTTGACAACTCCGCTTACAGAACCTTTTTCGGTAGAATTTCCTTTTTTACCAATCATTAAGTTATTTCCAAAAGTAATGCCATCCGTTTTGTCATAACTTTTTATTAATTCATTATCATTCGGACAATAAACAATATTATTGATGATTTGAGTATTCTGGGGAGCAACGATCCTGTTCCGTTCGCTTACACCCACACAGAAATTCCAAGGTAGGGTACAATCCAGAAACGTATTATTGGCAAGTATGACATTCTTAACCGGGGCATAGCCACTTGGCTCTGAATTTGGAATCCCGTTCATAATAGTCAATGGTGAGCGGAATTCATCACCCCGTAGCTTATAAAAGAAGTTGTTGTAAATCCGATGACCTTCATTTATAACCCGGACACCCCCCGTAAATGGTTTACCGTTGCCTATAAACCAGTTTCCTGAAACCTGGGCACGGTTTCCATGTCGAAGTACCAGGCTACCTTCGGATTCAAAGATCGTGTTGTTCAAGAATTTATTATCACACGATTTATTGGAGATAATTTCCACCTCACCGTTACAATGTTCGAAATAATTGCCTTCCACGGTTGACTCGGAACTAAAGGTACATACCTGGCTTGTCCCCAGCCGTATGGATTCCCCTCCATTTGAGCCTAAGCGTGGACGAGGTCCGAAATAATTGCGATAAATCCAATGTTTGTTATGAATGCTGTTTGAGTCGTTAGGACATACAATTAAAGTGGTACCCACATTTGATTTTCCTCCCAAGTAACAATACTCTACGGTGTTGTATTTGCCCCATAAGGCAATCCAGTTATCTTCTTTTTCCCGGGTCGTCTGATTAAAATTATCAATCACACAGTTTGATAGAATGCAATGATAGGCATAATTCTGGTTATCCGTTTTAAAATCAACGACAGTTCTTCCAGGTGTATACCCATTGGTAAATACCAGGCCGGAGATATGCAGCCAGCTTCCGGAGATAGCCAGTGATGATTTCCCTTCCATAAAAACTTTGCCTGCCGTTTCTGCTTTTAAATAGATGTATTTATTTTTTTTTCCATTTGCTTTAAAAACGAGTTTCGCGTCTTTCCAAACTCCGTTCGCCAGAATGATGCTATCTCCGGGCAAAGCAGTCCTGACTTTTTCATTGAGTTTGTCCATATTAAATACCTTATAGCCTTTGGCTACCAGAATAGATGATGCAAAAAATGCAAAGACGATTAGAAAATTAAATCTCTTTCTCATGTTTATTTTTTTTAATGTCGATAATGCAAGTTAAACTTGTAATGATGTGAATGGAACAAGTTCAGGAAAGTTAAAAAAATTCCACTGTCGGGTAATCTGCCAACAGTGGAATAATCAGAATTTCTATTTTATGATAGCGCTTGTAAACGTTGTTTTTGCAAGTCCTAAATTGTAGGCTGCTGCTTTTACAGTTCCATCTGCTGTTGTTGGAGTTTCACGAGCAGTTTTAGCAGTGGTGATAGCAGTGGTAAAGGTAGTTTTGGCTGACTGGGTTACTTGTCCTGAACTGGCCCCGACAACTGTTGCATTATTCAAAGTCTCAGCAACAACAATCACATCGTTTAATGCCCGTCTATCCGATACATTGGCTATGAAAGCTTTGCGTGGAGCGGTTAAAGCATCCAGGGATGCCGAAAGCTGGGCGTATGTAACTCCTGTTAAATTGGCTGTTGTTTGTGCAGCGAGCAATGCATTCAGATAGTTGGTTTGTAGTGTTGTATTATACTGATTGATGTTATATCCCACAGTGCTATTTTGTACGATCGGAAGTTGAGCAGCCAGATAGGCTTTCGAATTTTGGACATAAGCATCGATGGTTACAGGGATGATGGCAGAAGTAAAGACTGCTTTTGCAACTGTGAGCAAGTCGATAGCGGTTAAAACCTGTCTGTCGATAGTAGTAAACGCATCACGGGTTGCTGCGGCGGTTGTAATGGCTGTTGTAAAAACAGTTTTTGCATCCAGCAAGACATTTCCAGCCTGGGCACCAGTGATAGCCGAAGCATTCAAGGTTGTGGCCAAAACTATCAAATCATTTAATGCTCTTCTGTCTGAAATGTTTATCTTTCCCAGGAATGCTTTCCCGGAAACAGTCAAGGCAACATTTGCGGTGGCCAGTTCGGCAATGGTCACACCCGGCTTGGCAATAACGGCTGAATCAACCTTTAATGCGGCCAGGTAGGCAGCTTTGTAGGACGCAAATGAAGTGGTGGATAGAGGCATAAAGTTATCTTTGTCATATCCGACTACACAATTGTATACTTTAGTCTTCTCAGAAGTTACATACTCGCTAAACTGGAGTTTGTACTCATCCAATGTTTTTGGTGTAACTACTGTGGGTTCTTCAACGCTACAAGAGATGAAAGTGGCTCGCACAAATAATGTCAATATAATCAACAGGGATATTTTTTTTATATATTTCATAATTTCCTTTTTTAAATTAATAACTTTCGTTTTGTGGAATAAGCAACTCATTGTTTGTATCAATCTCCTGTTGAGGAATTGGTAATAACAAACGGGTTGTAGTAAAATTATTTGGTGTAGGAGGCAAGATAGGACTATACAAGGAATATAAAACTGTCCAGTCGGTCACAAAAACGGTTGTTTTCAGAATATTAATTGCTTTTTCGGAATCTCCGTAAGCTTTACCCATGCGCAATAAGTCAAACCATCGTTGGTTCTCAAAGGCAAGCTCCAACCGGCGTTCTTTATAGACGGCATCCAACGCTTCGTATTTAGAAGCAAATGGAGTTACAATAACATCAACCCCTGCTCTCGATCTGATCAGGTTTACCTGCTGAAGTGCAGTCGAAAAATCATTTTGTTGTGCCAAAACTTCAGCATACAACAATATAATATCGGCATACCGGATTTCGATCCAATCGTTTTCAGCTTGTAAAGCCTGTGTCATGTTTGCATCAATATATTTTGAAATATATTGAATATTAGTTGTAGTCGATTTATTCCAGATTCTGAAACTGGCATCAGCACGGGTATCTTTCGGGTCTGCATTAAACAGATTCATGATCTCAGGAGTTGGATTATTATTTCCGACAGGAGTACCTATTTTTAATAACAGATTAGCTGAACCTTCCGGTGCAAAGGTTCCCCAGAATGATGATCCAATTCCCAGTGCTCCTCCTTTATACCGGATGGCAAAAATAATTTCAGGATTCATTTCATTTGAAATATCAAAAACACTGGCATATGGGCTTAACAATTTACCTCCTACCGTAATGCCAGTGGTGAGTAAATGATATTGAGGAGCAGCAAGGACTTCCTGCAACAATCCTTTGGCCAGTACCAGATTTGAAGCTCCTCCAACAGACATGTATGCTTTTGCCAGCATACTTTTTGCAGCCCATTTGGTGATTCTGCCCGCATCATTGGTAGAATACGACTCTGGCAACTGGTTCGAAGCTTTAATAAGATCAGGGATAATGATATCGCTATAAATTTCAGAAACTGGGGACCGTGCGATTTTTTTGGCTTCACTGGGTCCTATGACTGTCGTAACTTTAAACATATCACCCCATAAATTCACCAGGGTATAATAATGAAAGGCCCTGATAAACAACAGTTCGCCTTCATACTGAGTGCGCTGTGATTCAATAGTGATATAGGTTTTTCCTGCCGCTACATTGGGCAAAATAGCATTCACATTTGATATGTTCTGAAAAAGTTTATACCAGAAACTTAACAACCCGGTCTGGCTGGGTGAAGTTCTGAAGAATTTTAAATCACAAATATCAGCCCGATCGTTTGTTCCTGTTCCAAAACTGGAGACACAAGTGTTATCACTTCGTATTTCAGTATATCGCCATTCATCTTCTTTAATATTGGCCATCCCTTCATAGCAGCCCATGATCCCTTCATTAATGCGGACGGGTGTAGTGAAAAAGTCAACCTGTGTCATTGCTGATTGGGGTTTGTCAGTGATTGCATCCTCACAAGCAGAGAACGTCATGACCCCAAACAATGCGATTATAATTCCAATTTTATTTTTCATATTTCATTTTATATTTAAACCGGTTAGTTGAATTAAGTCAGCTTTCGGCAGTGTAAATGATTTTTATATTTTTATGACTAAAAGTTAATATCAATTCCCAAGGTGTAGGTTCTGTTTAATGGAAAAACACCACGTTGATATCCATCCACCAAGGGGAATGCACTAGAATAGGCGCCACTATTTTTACGACCTTCAGGATTTACTCCCTTATAGCCGGGTGCCATCAGGTAGATCAGGTTTTGAGCAGAAAAATAACCTCGGAGTTGACTTAATCCCAGCTTCTTGATGATTTTTTTGGGAACAGTGTAACCAAAAGTGAAATCACGTAAGGCCACGTACGAACCATCCTGAATAGCATAATCAGTCAGCAACAAGTCACTGCCGGAGGTAGTATTCGAATAGACAGTCTTACCATCTCCTGGGAACATCGGGCTAATATACCGGTTATTGGTATAAGCTGTGTTCAGGCGTAAATTCTCATTATAATTCAAATTTCCATCAATCAGCTGTACTCCCTGTACTCCCTGAATCATAAAACTCATATCAAAATCAAAGAAAGTAAAAGTATTGGTCATACCATATGAGAAATCGGGAAATGGGTTGCCCAATACCACGCGGTCACTTGGATCCAGCTTATTGTCTCCGTTTGTATTTAAGACTTTCAAGCCTCCTAATACCGGTGCAAATTTTGCATAATTGAATGCAACTCCATTAGCATCAGTGAGTGCTTTAGCGGCTGCCACTTCTGCATAAGTTGTATACACTCCAGCTGACTTATAACCGTAGAACTGAATGGAAGGCTGTCCTACGATAGCCCTGTAGACTTCACTTCGTTCTCCAAAGTTGTCCTGATAAGCTCTGTCGCCATAATTTACCAAGGTGTTTTTATTGGTCGAAATATTCCCGGTAGTCTTCCAGGTAAACTTCTTAGCATCGATGTTGGTAGTAGTGATTTCAATTTCCAGGCCCTTGTTATTTACCTTCCCGATATTATTCCAGAAAGTCTGATGACCTGTAATATACATGGCGGGTTGTTGTAGTAACAACTGGATGGTATTTGAATTATAATACTCAATAGTTACATTGACTTTACTGTTGAACAATCCAAAGTCCAGGCCATAGTTGGCCTCTCCGGTTTGCTCCCAACTGATTAGGTCATTTCCCAGGAACGAACTGTTGGATGCAAAGCCGGGAATAAGGCTTCCATTTCCGGCACCGGTTGTGTAATTAGAAGTATTCAGTAGATTCATATACGAATATTGTGGGATATTGTTATTCCCGGTCAACCCGTAACTGGCACGCAACTTCAGGTTCGATAGCCAATCAAATTTTCGAAGGAAGCCTTCTTCCGAAGCACGCCATCCGATAGAACCTGCCGGGAAGGTTCCCCATTTATGGCCTGCAGCAAATTTCGAACTCCCATCACTACGTAAACTTCCGGAGAACATATATTTTCCTTTATAGGCATAAGTCAACCTCCCAATAAACGAAGTCATGGCATCGGTCGAGTAGAATGAAGTAGTACCGTTTATATTCGAAGCTGCATTATCCATTACTAAAGCTGATGCCAGGTTAAACGATAACATTTGTTCATCAGGAAACCCGGTGGCTACGATCTGATTGAAGCGGTTTCCTGTTTGTTGGTAGGTGATACCTCCAATAGCACCAATTTCATGATTGCCAAACCTTTTATTGAAATTCAAGGTGTTTTCCGTCAACATTTCAGTATGTAGGGTGGTTTGACGGGTCAATTGGTTGGGTACTCCGGCTTTATTTGCTGAAGTCTGTTCCTTTTTATTATATTCTTTGTATTGTGTATAAATTCCGTTGGCTGTTTTAAATTGTAAACCTGGTAAAATATCAACAGTCAAATACGTACTGCTATTCAACCGGTAATCATCGGTCACAATATTGGTCCTCTCACGCATGGAAGTTGGCGACTGGTTGCTTGAGTTGAAGGGACTTACAGCCGTCACATCCCATGTTTCATTATTCAGACCGACTCCGCTCATATTTAAACCGTTAAAATCAGAAGCCTGTGCATAGTCTCCGGCAACCTTCCCTGTCAACGCGGCTGTAGCTTCATTGTGACGTACCGGCATCCAGCTTGGATAGCGGGTATAATCTGTCAGGTCATTGACGGGTTTCTCCTGACGCGAATAGGAAGGTGTAATATTAACCCCGATGGTAACTGCTTTCGATAACTTAATATCCACTTTTGCTCGAAGATTGTATTTGTCAAAGGTATTGTTCTTCATGATACCATCTTCACTGCTGTAGTTCCCTGAGATAAAGTATTTTACATTTTTATCACCTCCCGAGGCACTCAACTGGTAATTTTGGTTTGATCCGTTCTGATTTAATCCTTCATCCAACCAGTTGGTCGATTGATCGGTATAGTATTTCCCGATTAAATAGGCTGCCTGTTCACTGGTAGTAATCAGGTTGTATTTCATGGTATTGGCTGTTCCGTCCACTGCAGGATCCTGCATACGCTTGGCTGCCTCGGTATAAAGCAACTCTGTATATTGGTTGGTGGTCATCATTTCAGGGAGTTTTAAGGCGGTACGGATCCCGGAATACATCTTAAACTGATATTTTGGCTTCGTTACATTTCCACTCTTGGTAGTTACCAGAATAACCCCACCGGCTGCTCGCGAACCGTACATGGCTGCCGATGCAGCATCTTTCAACACTTCAATCGATTCCACATCCCCCATGCTCAATGAATTCAACCCATCCGGAATAGGAAATCCATCCACTACTACTAATGGTGAAATGGAAGCACTGATCGATCCCATACCACGGACACGAATAACCGGCGATTCGCCAGCCTGAGGGTCTACATTCTGTATCTGTACCCCTGCTAATTTGCCTTGTAATGCCTGTCCGATTGATGAAACCGGGATTTCATCCAGCTTGTCGTTCTTCAGGGAAGATACTGCACCCGTTAAATGCGATTTTTTTTGGGTGCCGTAAGCCACCACGACCACCTCATCCATAGTCTTGGAATCATCTTCCAAAAACAAGTTAATAACAGTACTGTTACCCACTATTTTTTGAGATGTCTTATATCCAATATAAGAGAACACTAATACTGAATTACTATTTGGTACCTGGATAGTATATTTTCCATTCAAATCCGAGATAGTTCCTATTTTAGTATCGGACACTTTTATGTTTACACCTATCAGTGGCTCTTTATTACTGTCTGTGACAGTGCCGCTTATTTTTAATTGTGCTAAAAGCCCGCTTGTGTTCATGCAAATAAGAATGAACAACAACGATAAATTCCTAATGAATCGTCTACTGTTTCTGTTTTTTTTCATGTACTTTTTAAATTTATGTTAAGTTATTTGTAGTGTCTGTGTGAATTTTTCCTGTCGGGGAGTAGTGGAAAACCACAGGTGTATACTGAATACCTGAGGATTTACTCAATACTGAAGGCGGTTTGATGATTTTTTGTTTCATATGTTGGACAGGTTTTATTGCCGGATTATTCCGGCTTAATTGGTCTACCAATAATTTGGTCGACCAAAAATACAACTTAGTTTTATAATTACAAAAGCTTTTTTGAACTAATTTATCATTTCTGTTGTATAACATGTTATTCTGTTAAAACGAAAGTGAGTCTCTTCGATTCTTCTTGGAATCGGTTTGGGACCTGCATTTTTTACTGTCGGAAATAACAAACAGGCAAAAACGAAACTATTAGGTTCGCCCGACTGAAGTTGAATGGAGTTATCAAATGTAACTTCTGGAATAAAAGGAGAAGATCTTAAAACTAGTGTCCTGGAGGCATTAAATAGGCGCATGTAGTATCAGGAAAACCGCAAAAGATGCAGTTGTCCGGTATCAGCATCTAACCACTACTTTTATGGTTTGAAGTTGAATATCAATTATTGGTTCAACAAGTGGAGAAGATTACTAGGCAGGGACATAGTCATCAAAAAAGGCGTAAAAACGAAAGTCTGAACTATACTAGTCGAGAGTAATACCCGGAAATGAAAAAGCACAAGGGAAATGGATCAATTATGGTTATTAGCTTGAAAGCGCAGCATAAAAAAGGAAATAACAATTTAATGATTTCATCCGGTTATTTGTAAATAACAGTGTTTTCTTAACTTGAAGGCTATGCCAGGAAAGGAAAGGTTTTAAATAATCTCTAATACCGCACAAAACACGAAATTTAATTCTCCTGGTATTAAAAAGCAAATAAACCAAAATGAGTCTAGATAATTAGTGGAAATACTCATTCCTTTCCGTCCGTTTCTGTTTCAGTTTTTACAGTACGATTCAACTGTGCAGCTTTGAATGCGGATTATCTCCAAATCAATACATTTCAGGTCCGGGCAAAAAAAAGAGGCCTATCAAAATTGAATATGTCTCTTTTATCTATATTTTGGTCAATGCGGCATATTGTTGGTCCTGCTTGAAGCCGGAAAGCCGGATTATGCCATGTGATTAATTATTTTCTTGCTCCAGCTTTTGTTTTGCAAATGCTAATACACCTTGCAAATGCTGGGTCATCAAAGAGGCAGCCAAATCTCCATCTCTGTTTTTGATGGCTGAGAGCATTTCCTGATGTTCGTTCGACACTTCAGTACTGGGTGCACAGATCCTGTCCCGTTGGTAAATATCCAGGATATCTGGAATAATGATCATTAGCATGGCTTTAAAAACAGGGTTGTGGCTCGCTTCCGCTATGGCACGATGGAACGCAAAATCATAACTTACCCGATCAGGCGAGTCAAAAAAAGTCATATAATTGGCAAGTGCTAGCTCCAGGTTTCGAATGTCCTTTTCCGTACTACGCTCTGCACACATCTTAATAGCATTCGCTTCCAGCACAATGCGTGTCTCAACTAATGAAAAGAAATCATAACTCTGCAGATTCAACACGTCAGAGATTAAACCATCCAAGGTCGTAATATCTAGTCCGTTGATAACGGATCCGCTTTGAGGCAATGTTTTTATGATCCCATAAAACTCAAGTTTATGCAATGCTTCACGCACCTGAGTCCGTCCGAAACCAAAATCAAGTGCCATTTTTCGTTCCGCAGGAAGCTTGTCACCCGGTTTTAAAACCCCGGAATTGATAAGTTCTTTTACTTTTGATATGACTTTATCGGTCGGACGTTCATCAATATGCTCTTTGAACCCTGTAAATGCTACTGCCATATATTTAATTTTTTAATACCAATATTGCTCTGTTAACGACTTTCTAATAAATTTTACAAAGATAGCTAGATTTAAAATAAACCTCATTAATTTTAACATTATTTCTTTTTTAGGTTAACTAAATTATTAATTCTTATTACTCCTTATTTTTGGTCGACCAAAATTAATATGAAGTTTGAATAAATCCAAACTTTTCCCCCTCTATTTTTCGATTTCTGCCCAAGAACATACTATCTACTGTATCTTTTAACTTTTGGAGTCATTTATCCAACCGCAGCCTCCTCTTTTCAGGCGAACCAGCCCAGGACTCCATCCCGATTCCCGGATCTACTTTCGGTACCAATCCCGACATTCAATCCGTTTTTCGCCCGATGAACCCTTTTTTTGAATGTTTATCAACCGGTTTTTTCAATTTCTTCAACGCCTGTGATCCGGATAAGGTTTGGATATATGGATATTAAATATGCCTCATACATATAATGCATCTATATAGAGTTGTCACATCTGCTTAAATTAGGCATTGGATAAGTAACGACTTACGTCGCATCTATAACATCATATTATTCAAACCACAACCGGTAAAGGAATCGATATGGACTGAA
>Ga0302286_10000417_pt1 | contig 35147 bp, 30 predicted proteins | sample III_Fen_E2_3_FD_198765 | JGI IMG/M metagenome (GOLD analysis project Ga0302286, IMG submission 198765) | Peat permafrost microbial communities from Stordalen Mire near Abisko, Sweden - III_Fen_E2_3 | ecosystem: Environmental > Terrestrial > Soil > Wetlands > Permafrost | place: Sweden: Abisko...
CTGCTAAAGTAGCTGCTTATCACAAAAAAGTTTTAGATCTAAATTCTGTTAACCTGACGATTATTAATTCAGCTCGGGAAGCTGTAATCGGAAGATTAAGCATAATCAATTGCGCTGATGATGAAGTAAAAGTTGAGTTGTCGCATTCAACTGAAATTGCCGGAAAGGCATCTTTTCAGGCTCTTGAGTTTGCTTGTCAGGAACTGAAAGATGGCTTGATAGATGTGCTGATTACGGCTCCAATTAATAAAAAAAATATTCAATCAGAAAATTTTCATTTTCCTGGTCATACCGAATATCTGGAATCTGTATTTGGTGCAGGAAAGAGTGCGTTAATGCTCATGGTTAGTCCTTTAATGCGCATTGCGGTAGCAACGGGGCATATACCTTTGTCGGAAGTTCCTGCTGCATTAACTGTTCAGGGTTTGGTCCAAAAAATAAAGATTCTGGATAAATCTTTAATGCAGGATTTTAATATAATTAAGCCACGAATAGCAGTATTGGGTCTTAACCCACATGCAGGTGATGATGGCTTGATTGGCAAGGAAGACATTGAGATTATACAAGAGGCTGTCCATAAGGCTCAGGAGTATCAGCTATGTTGCTTCGGACCTATTCCTGCCGATGGCTTCTTTGGATCTGGGAATTTTAGAAGCTATGATGGTATTCTTGCCATGTATCATGATCAAGGTTTGATTCCCTTTAAAGCTTTAAGTATGGAAAGTGGTGTGAATTTTACCGCTGGTCTTCCAATTATTCGTACTTCACCCGCACATGGTACTGCCTATTCTATTGCTGGTCAAAATGTTGCATCTGAAGAGTCTTTTCGTGATGCTTATTATTTAGCTTGTGATATATATAATAACAGGCAGAATTATATGAATATTAATAGAAATCCGTTGCGAAAACAGTCGATCGTTCAATCTGGTGATTTATCCGATCTACAGGTTTCTGAAGATATTTAAAAACGAAAAAAGTGGATATTCAACAAGTTAAACAACGTTTTTCCATCATAGGCAATGCTCCCGAGCTGAATCGTGCAATAGATGTGGCTGTCCAGGTTGCACCTACTGATTTATCGGTTTTAATTGTTGGTGAAAGTGGGGTTGGAAAAGAAAGTTTTCCTCAAATTATTCATCAGTTTAGTCATAGGAAACATGGACCTTATATAGCTGTTAATTGTGGCGCGATCCCTGAAGGAACAATTGATTCTGAATTGTTTGGCCATGAGAAGGGCTCTTTTACAGGAGCCTTGGCTGATAGAAAAGGCTATTTTGAAGTTGCGGATGAAGGCACAATATTTTTGGATGAAGTTGGAGAATTGCCATTGTCAACTCAGGCGCGTTTATTACGAGTTTTGGAATCCGGAGAATTTATACGTGTAGGATCTTCGAAAATTATGAAAACGAATGTACGTATTGTTGCTGCTACAAATTTGAATATGATTGAAGCAATTAAGGCAAATCGTTTTCGTGAAGACTTATACTATAGACTAAATACTGTGCCTATTTATGTGCCTCCATTACGGGATAGGTCTGATGATATTTTAAGATTATTTAGAAAATTCGCAACAGACTTTGCGGAGAAATACCGAATGCCTGTTATCCAGTTGACTGAAGATGCAAAAGTTGAGCTGACCTCTTTTCGTTGGCCTGGGAATATCAGACAACTAAAGAATATTACTGAACAGATTTCAATTATTGAACAACAGCGGGAAATAACCGCACCAATATTGCGTTCATATTTGCCAAATGCTTCCTTTGAGAAGTATCCTGTTATTTACGATGGAGAGCGTTCTTTTGATCAAAAGACTTTCAATAATGAGCGGGAAATACTTTATCAGGTCCTTTTTGATATGAAAAAAGACATGAATGATTTAAAAGCTTTGGTTAATGAAATCATGCAAAAAAATGGAATGGTTAACCATTTTCCCGAAAAAAAATATGCTCCTGTTTTTGCTGCAGATATGCCAGCAAAAGATGTTCATTCCGCTTCTCCGAACATTCAGGATACAGAAGAATATGTTGAGGAGTCCTATTCTTTGGAAGATATGGAAAAGAATGCTATTCGGAAAGCATTGGAGAGAAATGGAGGAAAGCGCAAGAATGCTGCAGCTGATTTGAATATTTCCGAGCGAACACTCTATCGGAAAATTAAGGAATATAAACTGGATTAGGAGTTAAATATGTCTAAACGTTTTTTGATTTTATTTTTTCCGCTTTTTCTTTTTTCAGGATGCACTGTTTCGTATAAGTTAAATGGTGCTTCAATAGACTATACGCGTGTGAAAACTATCTCGATTGAAGATATTCCTATTCAGGCTACACTTGTTTATTCGCCTTTTTCGAGGACATTTACAGAGGGTCTTAAAGATCAGTTCGCTCATAATTCCAAGCTTCATTTAGTGAAAAAAGAGGGTGATCTGCAAATTGATGGTGAGATAACAGGATATGATTTGACTCCTATGGCACAGCAAGCTAATGGTTATGCTGCTGAAACCAAGTTGACTGTAACTGTGAATATCCGTTTCGTAAATACAACCAAGACTGATGAGAATTTTGAAGAGAAGTTCACGGCTTATCGTACTTTTCCTGCAACGTCCATGCTTGAAGACGTTCAGGATGCATTGCTGGCAGAAATAACTACTGAAATTTCTGAAAGTATCTTTAATAAGGCTGTTGCAAATTGGTAAAATGGATTCGGGAAATCTCATACAATGGTTACAAAACCCATCTCTTTTGGATGGAGACAGTCTGTCTAAGTTGAGAATGCTTTTAGATTCATATCCCTGCTTTACGGTTGCCCGGGTTTTGTATCTTAAGAACTTGTATCTTTTAAATGATTTGAGCTATTCAAACGAGTTGATCAGAACGGCCATTTCAGTTCCTGATCGCCGGTGTCTTTATTATTTTATAGAAGATAAACCTTACCCAGAATCTACTTATGCATTTGAAAAAGAGATAAATAAAAGCGACGGTTTCTCAATTATAGATCGTTTCTTACATTCCACGGTTTCGGATCATGCTTCAGTGAATGACTCAACTCCTCATGCCAAGTCAATTCCGTCGACTGATTTTGTAAGTATGACTCAGCATGAGGAAAGCTTTTCGTTGGATTATGTTAGCTATTTGAATCAAAATCCGGCATTATTATCGACGGAATCAGACAGTCCGATGGAAGGTAAGGAATTGATTGACGCCTTTCTTTATGATGTGTCAAATAAGGAGACTCACTTTTTGGGAAAAGAATCAAATAAGACTGAAAGGCAGGAGCAGGACAAGTTATTAGCTATGCCCGAAGAAACTGATCCTGCAGCGGCTGTTTTAAATATGCCGGACGGAACTTTTACGGAGACTTTGGCGAAAATATACATCAAGCAAAAAAGATATGAGAAGGCTATCGAAATATTAGGAAGTTTAAGTTTGAAATATCCAGAAAAAAATGTTTACTTTGCAGATCAAATCCGGTACCTGGAAAAAGTGATTTATAATATAAAAAAAGATTAAGGATATGTACCTTCTTATTACCATCATCATTTTTATTGCAGCCATTCTTTTAATATTAATTGTATTGGTTCAAAATTCCAAAGGAGGTGGTTTGTCTTCCGGTTTCTCATCTTCAAATCAAGTTATGGGGGTAAGGAAAACAACCGATTTTTTGGAGAAAGCCACATGGTCATTGGCTGGGATTATTTTAGTGTTGAGTATTATTTCTGTCGGTTTTGTTAAAACTGATGAAGATAATGTAACAAAGCAGTCGGCTATTAAGGAAGAAGTACAGAATGCGGTTAATGTGGATCCTAATCTTACATCGCCCCTAGGATCTCATTCGGCAACTTCTAAAGGTTCTGCAAACGGTCAGGCAACACAAAGTCCTGCTAATAAGAAATAATCTGTTTGATTGCTTATATAAAAAAGAGGGTGTCTTAAATAGGCATCCTCTTTTTTAATTATGCGGTAAATAGTAAATAAAGGAGTTGCTTTTGTTTTTGAGATGAAAAGAATCTTGTATATATTGTTGCTGGTGATTTTTGCAGGTTGCAGTAGAAATGACTCTAAAACAAAGGGCGTTTCGTTAGCAGATGTGCCTGAAAGAAGTATGCATATAAAATATGCTACTGGCTTTAAGGTGGATTATTTCCAAAAATATAGTCGTATTACGCTTTATGATCCATGGAAATCCGGAAAAGTATTTGCACGTTATTATTTAATAGAAGATTCGACCGTTTTTACGCCTAAAGATGGAATTCGGGTTTTAATACCATTGAAAACAATAGTAGCAGCATCCTGCACACATTATACTTTTTTGGAAATGCTTGGCGAATTAAATACGGTAACAGGCATTTGTAATGCAAAATCTGCATACAATCCATTTATAAGATCGGCTTATAAGTCTGGAAGAATTGTTGACTTAGGGGATCCTTTTCAAATGAATGTTGAGCAGTGTCTGTTATTGAAACCTCAAGCTCTTATGGTGACCGGTTATAATCAACAGGATGAACATATTAAACGTTTATCTGAGTCTGGAATTCCCATTATTTATAATAACGAATGGATGGAACCAACACTTTTGGCAAGAGCAGAATGGGTACGATTTGTGGCTTGCTTTTATAAAAAAGAAATTTTATCTGACAGTCTGTTCAAAAATGTCGAATCAAATTATATTCGTTTAAAGAAGATTGCCTCGAAATCCGTAACACTAAATCCAATTGTTCTCTCAGGAGATAATTTCAGGGGAACATGGTATTTGCCAGGAGGTAAAAGTTTTACTGCCCAACTTTTTTCGGATGCAGGAGGTAATTATATCTATAAAAATGACAAAACATCAGGAAGCCTCTCATATTCTTTTGAACAAGTTTTGCGTGATTTAAATAATGCTGATATTTGGGTTGGGGTAACCAATGGAAAGACCTTGTCGGAACTTAAGCATGTAGATGAAAGATATGGTCTTTTTAAACCTTTCAGGAATGGTAAGGTATATTCTTATTTTAACCGGGTTACCCCGGATGGAGGGAATGATTACTGGGAAAGTTCGGTTGCGTATCCAGACAGGTTGTTGGCTGATTTTATTAAATTATTTCATCCTGAGCTTTTGCCTGATTATTCATGGTTTTATCTCAAAAAATTAAATTAAATTCGCCAAAAATAGAATGAATGTCTCGGAACGGAATACTTTTTATTTCTCTGTTTATCTTATTGATACTACTTTTTCTGGCTGATTTGGCTTTAGGAAGTATTTATATTCCTTTTAAAGAAATCTCAGTTACTTTATCTGATCCTTATTCCGATTCTATTTATAGAGAGATCTTACTCAATTATCGTCTTCCTAAAGCAATAACTGCTATTTTAGCTGGTTCCGCTTTATCGGTGGCCGGCTTATTAATGCAAACACTTTTTAGGAATCCCCTGGCTGGACCCGATGTTTTGGGTGTGAATGCAGGTGCAAGTTTGGGTGTCGCTTTAATAATTATGTTTAGTTCTGGTATAGGCCCCTTTTTTCTGGGCTCCGGATCGTGGGGATTGGTTGTTGCAGCTATTTTGGGAGCAGTAGGAGTGCTTTTGCTGGTTATTTTGGCTTCAGTCCGTGTTCCTGATCTGATTTCTTTACTTATTATCGGTATGATGTTTGGATATATTGCCGGTTCTATAGTGAGTTTACTTCAAAATATCAGCAATCCGGACACATTAAAGATTTTCATTATATGGACATTTGGTAGTTTAAGTGCGGTCTCCTGGTCAATGATGCCTGTATTGGTTATTGTGGTTGGGGCAGGACTCTGCATTGCCTTTCTCATCCAAAAGCCTTTAAATGCATTGTTACTTGGTGAGAATTATGCAATAGGTTTGGGTGTTTCAATTTCACGAACTCGTATCATGATTATTCTGGCTACAGCTTTATTGGCAGGAGGGGTAACTGCTTTTGCCGGACCGATTGCTTTTATTGGTGTGACTGTGCCTCATATTGCCCGTGGACTTTTAAAGAGTTGGAATCATTCAGTAATTCTGCCGGCAAGCATACTTTGCGGTTCTTGCCTTTTACTCCTATGTGATATCGCTTCTCAATTGCCTGGTCTAAAGACAACTCTTCCAATAAATTCGGTGACTGCCTTGTTTGGAGCACCAATGATTATCTGGATTCTTTTGAAAAACAATAAGTAAGAACAAAGTCCTTTTCAATTGTATAATATACTTGAAAGTTAATTCCACTTTTTAGGGCTTTAGCTCTAAAACTACCTTTTTCCCCGGAAATATTAAATTGTAAGATGCGCAAATCATTGATAAAATCTACTTCTTCGTCTGGAATGGCTTTATAAAGCGATTCTTTAGCACACCAATGTAAAAGTAACGAGGATGATTCATTGCATTTTAGCCCATATAATGCCTTCTCTTCGTCCGGATGCATAAATTTGCTACGTACTTTTAATATTCTTTCGGATATTTGTTCTATATCAATACCCATATGAATCAGAGAACTTAACAATATCGCTACGTAACCTTTAGTATGGGAAATACTGACATTTAATGCGCAATTTTCAATATAAGGTTTACCCGAAGGTAAGTGTGCAATCTTTAGGGGATCAATATCCATTGCTTTCGCTAAAGCTCTGACGGCAAGAAATTCGATTCTTTTTCCTGCATTTGTAAAGGGAACAGCAATGTCTTCTTTTATTAGCCTTCTAAGGGAAATCTCATCTTCTTCAATTTTCCAGATTCCAAGTCGATAAGTATCATTATTTTCCAATTGACAAAGACTCATATCTTTATTTCTTAAATTTTAAAGGAAGTGCAAAAATAGCAATATTCTAAAAAACGAATTAAGAGAAACCTTCTTTCCAATAGAGAGGGTTTCTCTTAATGAAAAATGTGTTTATAGTTGAACCTCCAATCCTTTAAATTAAAAGGGGAGATCGTCCGTTTGACCTTCCGTGTTAGAATCTACGGTTGAAGATGGTTCTGCTTTTTGTTGAGTGCTTTGGGCAGTCGTTCCTTCGCTATGGGTGCTTTCTGGTCTACGTCCCAACAGTTCGATGTTTTCTGCAACAATCTCAGTTGTGTAGCGTGCTATGCCATCTTTTTCCCATTTTCGGGTTGTTATTTTCCCTTCAACATAGATTTGGGAACCTTTTTTTATATACTTTTCAGCAATTTCTGCCAAACCTCTCCATGCAACAATGTTGTGCCATTCAGTGCGGTCAGGTATTTGGGTCCCATTTGCAAGTGTGTAACCTCTTTCAGTTGTGGCAAGTGTAATGCTTGCTACGGCAACCCCGCTGTCCAAATAGCGGACTTCAGGATCTTTTCCAACATTGCCAACTAAGATTGCTTTGTTAATAGACATTTTTTTAATTTTTAGTTTATACTTTGTGCTAATTTTCTTGTCGACGTTTCTCCGGAATATTAAACGACGGATTTATTTATTGTTCAAATATATGTATAAAAAATATTTAGGCCAAATAATGTCTTGAATTTTTATATTATTAAATAAATATTAACAATAATACAATATATGAACAAACCATTTATTCATATATATTTTTCCATAAATAACTCAGTTAAACGAGATACGGCATATTGATCAAGTTCCGAAAGTGGGACTTCTTTCCATTTATCGGATAAATGATCTTTGCTTTTAATATGTATCGTGAAAAACTGCGCATGTATGATCTGATGAGTAAGAATATGATTTTTGGAATAAGATCTGCTAATTTGGATATTGTTATTTATTATAGTTGATAATTCTTTCTGTTCAAGAAGCCATTCTATGGACTCGGATTTATTACTCTCAATTAAAGGGAATTCCCAAAGCTGTTGCCAAATATCTTTTTCAGTACGCTGTTGAAGCCAGACAGAATGACTATCAGTTATATAAAAATAATGAAAATATCGGTCGCGTTTTTTTGCAATAGCCAGTTTTACAGGGAAATCTTCTACTTCCCCAGATGCAAATGAAAGACAATGGTCAGAGAGTAAACAATTTACACAATCTGGTTTGAAGGGAACACATTGAAGAGCTCCAAAATCCATTATTGCCTGATTATAAAGATCTGGATTCTTCAAGTCTATAAGCTCTTCAGCCAGATTCTTGAATATTGTTCTGCCTTCAGTTGTATTAATAGGTGTCTCTATTGCAAAAAGACGTGACAGAACTCTGAAAACATTTCCATCAAGGACTGCTTTAGGTATTCGGAAGGCAAAAGAAGCAATAGCTGCAGCAGTATATGTTCCAATACCCTTTAGCTCTAATAATTTTTCATAATATGCAGGGAAAACACCTCCAAAATCTTTGACTACTTGTATGGCAGCCGTATGCATATTGCGTGCTCTACTATAATAGCCGAGTCCTTGCCATAATTTCATAACATCGTCCAAAGAGGCATTCGCAAGAGAATATACATCCGGATATCGGTTTATGATTGACTCATAATAGGGTAAACCCTGATCAACTCTGGTTTGTTGCAGGATGATTTCTGAAATCCAGATTTTATAGGGATCAGTTGTTTGACGCCATGGCAAATCTCTTTTATTGGTCTTATACCATTCAATCAATAAGGAACTTATATTAAAGAAAGTGGGTGAGGAATTCATGAGACAAAGAACGCAATTAATTCAAAAATTCACAAAAATTACGCTGAAAGTTTTTTTTATAGACGGGAAACCTATATATTTGCAAACCAAAAATTTAGAGCTCTTATTTAAAACCTATTAAAATACTTATCAAAATGACTAAAGCTGATATCGTAAATGAAATTTCCAAGAGAACTGGAGTAGATAAAGTAACTGTTTTGTCGAGTGTTGAAACATTCATGGATGTTGTTAAAGAATCTTTGGCTAAAGAAGAAAATGTCTATTTAAGAGGCTTTGGTAGCTTCATTGTTAAGAAAAGAGCTCAGAAAACGGCTCGCAACATCTCAAAAAACACTACGATTATTATACCTGAACATAATATCCCGTCCTTCAAACCTGCAAAGACTTTCGTTAGTGAAGTAAAAAAGTAAATTATCAGTAAATTTTTAAAAAATGCCAAGCGGAAAGAAAAGAAAAGGCCATAAGATGGCAACGCATAAGCGTAAAAAACGTCTTAAGAAGAATAGACATAAGCATAATAAATAAAATTATTTGCTATATTTATAACTCAAAGAATGCGGGAACAAACTCCAAGTACTTTCAAGTCTTCGAGTTTGTTTCTTTGTTTTTAATCAGTGTCATTGATTGTTTCCTTGATATCTTACGGCGTTTCCCAGCCGAAAGGGTTATGTGTAACATCTATGATATAAATTTAAATTTTTATTGAAACACAAACGAAAGTGGTAACGGAAATCGTTGTAGACGTTCAGCCAAAAGAAGTATCCATTGCGATACTGGAAGACAAAAATCTGGTGGAGTTTCAACAGGAAACCAACAGCGTGTCTTTCTCGGTAGGGAATATCTATCTTGGTCGTGTGCATAAACTTATGCCGGGCCTTAACGCTGCCTTCGTAGATGTGGGCTATGAAAAAGATGCATTTCTTCATTATTTAGATCTGGGAACCCAGTTTAATTCCTTACATGCGTACACTAAAACAGTAATTGCCAGTAAAAACAAACAGATCCTTCTGAGTAAATTTCATTTATTACCGGAAATCCAAAAGGAAGGTACTATTTCAGATGTTTTAAAACCTGGTCAGGAAATTTTAGTACAGATTGCAAAAGAACCAATTTCGACGAAGGGTCCTCGTCTTACTTCTGAAATATCGATTGCCGGCCGATTTTTGGTCCTGCTCCCTTTCTCTGATAAGATTTCTGTATCAACAAAAATTAAGTCTACAGAAGAAAGGGTTCGTCTGAAACAATTACTGCAAAGCATTACACCTCACAATTTTGGCGTTATTGTCAGAACCGTTGCTGAAGGAAAAAGAGTTGCAGAATTAGACAGTGAGCTAAAGATTTTACTTAAAAGGTGGGATGATGTCCTTGCCAAATTGACAAAAGCAAAATCACCTGCTCTTATTTTCGAAGAAACGAGTCGTCCTGTCGTTATTTTACGAGACATTTTAAACGCCTCTTTTGAGCATATTCACGTGAATTCTCCTCAGGTTTATGAGGATATAAGAAATTACGTGAAATTGATTATGCCTGAAAAAGCTGATATTGTGAAATTGTATAATGACAAACTTCCGATTTTTGATACGTTTGGTGTGACCAAACAGATTAAGTCGTCGTTTGGAAAAACTGTTTCATTTAAGAGCGGTGCATACTTGATTATTGAGCATACGGAGGCTTTGCATGTTATAGACGTAAATAGCGGGAATCGTTCAAAATCGAACAAGAGTCAGGAAGAGAATGCTCTTGATGTGAATCTGGCAGCTGCTGATGAAGTGGCGAGACAGCTTCGATTGCGTGACATGGGTGGAATTATTGTTGTGGATTTTATTGATTTGCAGGATGGTGAGAATCGCCAGAAAGTTTATGACAGACTTCGCGAGCAAATGGTAAATGACAGAGCCAAACACAACATACTTCCACTGTCAAAATTTGGGTTAATGCAGATTACACGTCAGCGCGTACGGCCGCAAACATACATTGTGACCAGTGAGACTTGTCCTACTTGTTTTGGAAAAGGTGAGATAGTTTCCTCTCTCTTGTTTACAGACTTACTGGAAAACAAGATAGCCTATTTATCTCAGAAAATGAAGGTGAAGAAATATACTTTAAGAGTCCATCCCTATGTGGCTGCTTATATTAAAAAAGGTGGTCTGTTCTCCCTCGAATGGAAATGGCGAAAAAAGTACAGTTTTGGACTGAGTGTAATGCCCGTTCAGAAACTGACGTATTTGCAATATCAATTTTATGATGTCAATGGCGAAGAAATTGATATGAAAGAAGAAATCGAAATAAAGTAAGAAATAGCTTAATTTCTGAAATACCAATAAAAAAGCCGATGATTATGGGAAAAGGATCATCGGCTTTTTTGTTTCATTATTTAACTGAATAAGTTTTCAATTTGCTCTTTATACATTTCTTCAATTACACGATGCTTTACTTTTAGTGTCGGAGTTAGTACTCCATTTTCCTGGCTCCACTCATCAGGAATCAATTCATATTTTTTTATTTGTTCGTAATTTGCGAACATCAGATTGAACTTTTTGACTTCCTTTTGATAGATAGTTTCAACTTCTGGTTTTATAATAATAGAATGATTATCCGTAAAGGAAAGATTATGACGTTTGCAGAAATCTTTCAAATATGTAAAATCAGGTTGAATCAAAGCTGCGGCAAATTTCTGACCTTCGCCCAAAATAACGATATTTTCGATAAAAGGTGATTTGCTAAACTGTTCTTCAATCAAGAAAGGGTTGACGTATTTTCCCATTGACGTTTTAAAAATATTTTTTATACGTCCTGTTATTACCAATAATCCATTTTCCGTAAAACGTCCTGTATCACCAGTATGAAACCATCCGTCCTTATCAATAACTTTGGCTGTAAGTTCAGGGTCTTTGTAATAGCCCATCATGACATTTGGTCCGCGGCAAATGATTTCATCCTTTTCGACAATTTTAATTTCAACTCCTGGAAGAGGAGGCCCTACTGTACCTGCTTGCCGGTTGTTTTTTCCTCGAGAGCTTACGGCAATAACCGGAGATGTTTCGCTTAAACCATAGCCTTCAAAGATAGGTATGTTGATAGCATTGAAAAAAGCAACTTGATGTTTTTGGATAGCAGCACTACCGGAAACAACAATATCAAAGTTTCCACCAATAGCTTCTCTCCATTTGCTGTAAATCAACTTGTCAGCAATTGCATGGCGTATTTTGTACCAAGTGGAGTTATCGTCCAGTTTATATTCCCTGGCAAGATTAAAGGCCCAATAATAAAGAACTTTTTTAAATCCAGTCAACTTTTTCCCAGCCAGAAAAAGTTTGTCATATATTTTCTCCAGTAGACGGGGGACGCAGCTCATCATTGTTGGATGAATTTCTTTTATATTATCGGCGATAGTCCCCAGATTCTCAGCATACCAGACCGACATACCCAAATATTGATATAAATAAACGAGTATGCGTTCATAAGCATGGCATAAAGGCAAAAAACTCAAGCATGTTTTGCTCCATTTTGAAGGCGTATCTTGCAAAGCCTTTAATTGGCTGATTATATTCCGGTGGCATAGCATAACACCTTTTGGTAATCCGGTTGTACCGGAAGTATAAATAATGGTTGCCAAATCTGTTTCTTTAATAGTAGCCTTGCGCTTTTCTACTTCTTCAGGATTTGAATTATTTTCGCCGAGTTTATAGAAATCTTCTATGAAAATTGTATCCTCAAATTTAGTTAAACATATAATTTCCTTGAAATGAGATACATGCTTAAGTATCGGGCGTATTTTTTTTACTAAAGATGTACTATCAACAAATAGATATTCGATTTCAGCGTGATTCAAAATGAACAAATAATCGTTTTCACTGATTGTAGGATAAATAGGAATGGATATACATCCGATTTGCATAATCGCCATATCAAAAAAATTCCATTCAGGACGGTTTCCACAGATGATACCAACTTTGTCTCCCGCTTTTAATCCTTTAGCCAGAAACGCATAACTGATTTTGTTAACCCTCTCTATGTATTCTTTTATATCGTATTTTATCCATTCATGGTCAACCTTTCCCGCTAATATCGTCTTTTGATCAGGGTATGTTTTTGCATTGTACTCTAAAATATCAAAAATGCGCGTTACTTCCATATGTATTTTTTTGAGTTCTCTCTAAAGCTAAAGCTAAAACTAAAATTAAAATGGCAAATCGTCTTTTTCATCGCTGTTTAAGAAATCCGGGGCTGGTACGCCAAAATCGCTGGCTTTGCCTTCATCTTTGTTTTGAGACTGAGTCGTGCTGTCTCCTTTTTCGATTTTCCAGGCTTTGACATCGGTGTAATATTTACCGTTATATTCCCGGCTTTCAACGTCAAAATAGACCGTGGCAATATCGCCTTCTCCAAGCGGGAATTGATCAACTTTTTCTCCCCATAAGTTGAAACAAACTAATTTGGGGTACTGGTCACCATATTCCAGTACATATTCTTGTTTTTTCCAAACACCATTTTTTCCTTGACCGGATTGGAGTGGCAAAATCTTAATTATTTTTCCTGATATTTCCATATTTCGTTCTATATTTATAATTATTTGATTTCTATTGTGTCCTTTTTGTTTATTGCTTCATTCATAGCTTTGATTATTACAGACATCTGTTCCGGATTGCGAAGCTTGATCTTTTGTCCAATTTTAATTGGATCTCCGACTTTCATGTCATTCAATTTATATAGTGCTTTGAGTTGCAGTCCATATTTTTGGGCGATACTATGCATCGTATCACCATCTTTAACGATATGTAGAGGGTAATCTCCTTCCCACCAATCGGTTTTCTTATCCAAATAGACTGGTTCTTCCGGTGTAAGAATATGGTTATCAGTAAATTCATTGACCGTGTGCAATCTTTTTACACTAATACCGAATTCTTCAGATAAACCTGTAAAACTATCACCGTATTGAGCAATAATATAAGGTGTTGTCCCCATGTACAGAATGTCGTGAGTGGAAAGCGGATTAATGGTCTCTCCAATAGTCGGATTTTCCATTGCATGATAATCTTTGGCATTTTTAAGATATTCATTGTTATACACGATATTTCTTTCAGCTTTAACTTTTTTCTTATGTATAGCCTGCTTTCTTTCACGTTTAGCCTTTTTTTCTTTTTTCTCCTTTTTCTTTACAACTTTTTCATCAGCCTTTTTTTCTTTTTTCCCTTTAGTGTAATCATTGAGGTTGTAGGTTTCAATGATTCGTATAAGTTTTTGGGCATAAGTCCTGTCTGTGGCATATCCGGCTTTCTGCAGGCCATTTGCCCATCCTTTATAATCTGTAATATCGAGTTTGAATAAAAAAGCATAGCGGCTTCCCTGAACTATAAACTGAGAATGGTCATCAAAGGAATCTTCGGCTTTTTTATATTTTCTAAAGCAAGACATTTCACCATCATCAAAAAAGGATGCTGTTTCACCTCTCCAGTCGCTATGGCATTTAATGCCGAAATGATTGTTCGTCTCTTTTGCTATTTGACTATTTCCTGCACCTGACTCCAAAAGTCCCTGTGCAAGAATAATACTGGCAGGAATACCATAATGCTTCTGTTGTTCGTAGGCAAGCCCTGCATACTTGGTGATATATTCATCGTAAGGTTTTAAGCGTGTTTGTCCATAGATGTTTAATGCAGAAACACAAAAGAAAAGATTTAGAAATAATCGGCGACTCATATTCAATTTTTTATATCTTTGTTGTAAAACCTAAAAACTATGATTGAAAAACAAATCTTTGCAAAGATAGCATTTTGCGTAGTGGAAGAATTATCGGATGAAGAAAAAAAACTTATTCAAATTGCGAAAGATGCTTCCAAAGATGCTTATGCTCCATATTCAAAATTTAAAGTTGGTGCAGCTGTTCTGCTGGACAATGGTGAAATACTTACAGGTAATAATCAGGAAAATGCAGCTTATCCATCAGGACTTTGTGCTGAAAGAGTTGCTTTATTTTACGCAAATGCCCATTATCCGGAGGCTACGGTTCTGAAACTTGCTGTAGCTGCCCAAAATATCAAAGGCTTTGTGCCTGAACCTATTTTTCCTTGCGGATCTTGCCGACAGAATCTTTTGGAAGCGGAAAACCGGTATTCAAAAGAAATCCGTATGTTGTTTTTTGGAACACAAGAAACAGCTATTGTCAATTCTGCCAAAGACCTGCTACCATTTAGCTTCGGCATTTCTTCACTTGGACCGGCTGAATAAACATTAAGCAACCCGCATTTAGATCGGTTTAGTACCTGTGTACATTGTGCAGATTCCAAATGTATAAGGCGTAAACTCAGCATGTTCAAAGCCCGTATTGATTAAAATTTTAGTCATCTCTATGCCTTGTGGCACTAATTGAATTGACGCAGGAAGATATTCATAGGCCTTAAAATCTTTTGAGAAAATTCGCCCTGCAATTGGCAACACTGCGGAAGAATAAATATTAAAAAGTTGTTTTATCGGGAATATATTTGGACGTGATAATTCCAGAATGACAATTCTGCCACCAGGTTTCAGGACTCTGAACATTTCGGAAATGCCTTTTGCAATATCTTCAAAATTACGTACACCAAAAGCTACAGTGACTGCATCAAAACGATTGTCTGAAAAAGTCAAAGCCATGCAATCCTGAATTTCAAAATGAATTTGTTTTTCCAAACCAGCTTCGGAAACCTTTTTGGCACCTACCTGCATCATCCCTTCAGAAAGGTCTGCACCGGTTATCTGGTCTGGTTTTAAGATGCGAAAAGCTTCGAGGGCAAAATCGCCGGTGCCGGTTGCAATGTCAAGTATATTTTTGGGAATATCTCCTTTCATGCGTAAAATAGCTTTCTTTCTCCAACTTCTATCTTGCTGAAAAGACATAAAATGATTCAAAAAATCATATTTGTCAGCAATGGTATTAAACATATTCTGAACCTGATTGCGTTTTCTTTCACCTTCTCCATAAGGAAGAAGAGTTTCGGGGGTTTCATCCATCATTTTCTTATTTTGTTCTCTTAAAAAGTTTGAAATCAGAAGAAAAAAGCATTAGTGGAATTGCAAGTTTAATTGTGTCAAAGATAAGAAAAAAGGATTTAGATTTCTACCTTTGCAGGCTGTTTGTAAATAGACATTAAATAGTTAAAATGATGAAGATTGGACTACTCTCAGACACACATGCTTATTGGGATGACCGATATATAACCTATTTTTCCGATTGTGACGAAATATGGCATGCCGGTGATATCGGCTCTATGGCTATTGCAAATGCGCTGGCTGAAATTAAACCGTTACGTGCTGTCTATGGAAATATGGATGGACAGGAAGCACGGTTGAGTTTCCAAAAATATCTTTATTTTGAATGTGAGGGTGTCTCTGTTTTATTGACACATATTGGCGGATATCCGGGACGTTATGCGCCTGAGATAATAAATGAACTGAATCAGTTCCATCCTAAACTTTTTATATGTGGGCATTCTCACATTGCTAAAGTTAAATATGACAAACAACGTCAGCTGTTGCATATAAATCCGGGAGCAGCCGGGAAAGAAGGTTTCCAGACAGTACGGACACTTGTGCGTTTTGAACTGAACAATGGAAATATTGAAAATCTTGAGATGATAGAGCTGGCAGAAAAAAACAGATAGATATTATGGAAATGGAGATAAATCATAAAGTGCTGGAAATGACATCTTTTATTGCAATGGATATTCTTGAACGTGCCAATACATTGCAACAAGAGGGCATTGATATCATACATTTGGAAGTGGGAGAGCCCGATTTTGATATTCCGGCTTGTGTGGCAGATGCTGCTGCAAAAGCCTATAAATCAGGAGAAACACATTATACCCATTCATTGGGAATCCCGTCATTGCGAAAAGAAATAGCTGCATTCTATAAAAAAGAATATGGCATAACCATAAATCCGGATTGTATTGTTGTTACGTCCGGATCTTCCCCGGCCATATTGCTGGCTCTGTTATTGCTTTGCGAAGCCGGAAGTGAGGTAATCTTATCAAACCCGGGATATGCTTGTTATAGCAATATTATTTTGGCCGTAAATGCACAACCTGTATTAGTGGAACTGCTCCCGGAGAACAGATTTCAATATGATTTAGACGATATTAAGAATAAGATCAGTGATAAAACCAGGGCCATTTTTGTGAATTCTCCTATGAATCCTACCGGCGGTTTGGTTGATGATTCCGTCTTTAAGGGACTGGCTGACTTTAATATTCCAATTATCTCTGATGAAATCTACCACGGTCTTGTATATGAAGGCCGGGCCAGAAGTATTCTGGAATTTACTGATAATGCAATTGTCATCAATGGTTTTTCCAAACGTTTCGCAATGACTGGGTTGCGTTTGGGCTATATGATTGCGCCGGAACAATATATGCGTCCGTTGCAAACCTTGCAGCAAAATTTGTTCATTTGTGCTCCAAGTACAGCCCAGAAAGCAGGAATTGCTGCACTCAGATATGCAGATAAGGATGTTCTGAATATGAGGAATATATACATGGAACGCAGGAACTATATCGTCACAAGACTCAAAAGTATGGGATTCCTTATTCCTGCTGAACCAAACGGAGCATTCTACGTATTTGCTGATGCCAGAAAGTATACAAACGATTCCTATGCTTTCGCCTTTGATGTATTGGAAAAAGCGCACGTCGGCATTACACCGGGAGTTGATTTCGGTACTGCCGGTGAAGGCTTTGTGCGTTTCTCGTATGCAAATTCGCTTGAAAATATCAAAGAAGGTTTAAACCGCCTTGAAACTTATATCAAGGCTCTTCACTGAATGTGTCAATGCACCGACAGAAATAAAGTCGACACCGCATTCTGCATATTGTCTTAGATTTTTGAAAGTGATTCCACCGGAGGATTCTGTTTCGTATTTTCCGGCAATGCGTTTAACAGCTTCTTTTGTTGTCTCAATGTCGAAATTATCCAGCATGATACGGTTAACGCCTCCAAATTTTAAAACTCTATCCAGTTCCTCAAGATTCCGGACTTCAATCTCGATTTTCAGGTCTTTCTTTTTAGCCTTAAGATAATCTTTTGCACGTTGAATGGCATTTTCAATGCCACCGGCAAAATCAACGTGATTGTCTTTCAATAAGATCATGTCAAACAAACCGATTCGGTGATTGACACCTCCTCCGAGCTTCACAGCCTCTTTTTCAAGAAGGCGCATACCGGGCGTTGTCTTTCGGGTATCCAGTACATGTGTTTTGGTACCTTCCAGTTCTTTGGCATATTTGCGGGCTGTAGTTGCGATACCACTTAAACGTTGCATGAGATTTAACATAAGACGTTCTGTCTGCAGAAGCGAATGAACTTTTCCTTCCACTTCAAAAACCACGTCACCGGGTTTTACTTCACTGCCATCTTTAATAAAAACATTAACCTTCAGTTCCGGATCGAAATATCGGAAGACTTCAAGAGCTACATCTACGCCGGCAACTACGCCAGCTTCTTTAATGATCAACCTGGATTTCCCGATTGTGTCAGCAGGAATACATGATAGGGTCGTATGATCGCCGTCACCGATGTCTTCGGCAAAAGCTCTTTGGAGAAAGGGGATAAGATCTTCCATTGGTTCGTTTTTAATATTGCGGTTGCAAAATTACGAAATTTTCAGCTCTTGCGTTTTGAGCGTGAAGTTTATTTAGAACTTATAGTCTTAAAAAAAACTGTAAATTTGTTTCGCAGATTCAAATTCCAAATATGAAAATTATTTTATTGGTTGTTGGAAAGACAAATGAAGGGTGGGTAAAGAGTGCTATTTCCGAATACGAAAACCGACTAAAGCATTATTTGCCTTTTCAGATTGAAGTGATTCCCGATTTGAAATCAACCAAAAGTCTTACCGAAAACCAGATCAAGATAAAGGAAGGAGAGGCTATCCTTTCCTGGAAAAAGCCGGGAGACATGATGGTATTACTGGATGAAAACGGAGAGATGCACAGTTCGGAAAGTTTTGCGACTCTCCTTCAGAAAAAAATGAATGCGGGAATACGTAATCTTATTTTTGTAGTTGGAGGACCCTATGGCTTTGATTCTGCAGTTTATACAGCTATACCAGACCGCATTTCTCTATCAAAGATGACATTCTCACATCAGATGGTGCGGGTTTTCTTTGTGGAACAGGTCTATCGGGCTATGACTATTTTGAACGGAGAACCCTATCATCATTCTTGAATTGTTTTTTCATAAATTTCTGATTCTTTCAATTTCCTCCTTTTCCACAGTTGCCATGAATTGACGGTGTTTTGCCAAACCACGTATGAAGCAGGACCAATAGAAGAAATGGGATTCAGGAAAACCTGAGCCATCCAGATAGCCAGGATGGTGTTTTTTTGCATAAGGCTCTGTCCTCCTGCAATGGTTTTATGGTATTTGTTGCCGATTTTCCGGCCGACAATAAACTGAAGAATACAAATAATCAGGGATGCAAGGGCAATCAAAAGTTCAGTGCCTATATCAGGATTTTTCTGATTAATTAAAAAGGAGACCGTTTTCCCCATAACAATCATCAATGCAAAAGCCCATAGGTAAAAAGAAAACAGGTGAAAACTTAATATTTTTTTGTGGATCCTGGGTGTGAATAACTGCATCCCCCAAGCCACAAATAACGGTAAAATAAGTATTGGGCCGACTTTCCTGCCTATTTGCAAAAAAGAGTCCAGGAAAAACAAGCCGCTATGTGGGCCGACAAACGAAAAAATAACTGGAGATAGAAGGGCAATTATCAGATTGATAATCAGTGTATAAGTAGTAATACTTGCCATATTGCCACCAAGAATGCCTGTGATGACAGGTGCGGATGTTGCAGTAGGGGCAAGAATGCAAATCATTGCCCCTTGGGCTATTAAGGGATTAAATTTATATAATGACAGATATACGATGATACAACCGATTATTTGAATGGTGACAAGCCAGATATGCATGCGACTTAAGCGAATTTTTCGGGGTGAAAGTTTACAAAATGTAACCAGCAGCATACAAAAAATAAGATAAGGCGTGATTGGAGCAAATAAGCTGAAGAACTTGTAAAAAATAGTTCCGGTCACTATTGCAATTGGTAAAGTCCAATCTTTTAGAAATCGTATAATGAATTTCATTCTTGGAATTTTCTGCGAATATAGATGTTTTATCGCATAATCATAGTTGATCAGGTACTGATTATTATAAATATACGCCTATTTTCCGGGTGATACGGTATAAAATATATTGATCTTAATCAGCTTTGGCTTTTTTAAATGATTTTATACGTTTTTCCATAAATTTTCGTTTTATTAATGCTGACATTGGCTATAAATACGAAGAAAACAAAGGTTTTATGATTGAGTACATTAAAGGTGAGGTTGATACATTGACGCCGACTTGCGTCGTTCTGGAAAATCAGGGCGTAGGATATTTTGTGAATATCAGTTTAAACACTTATACTGAAATACAATTCCTGAAAAATTGCAAGCTTTATATCTATGAGGCAATAAGAGAGGATGCCTATATACTTTTTGGTTTCTCAAAACTGTCCGAACGAACAGTCTTTCAGCAATTGATAGGCGTTTCCGGAGTTGGAGCCAATACTGCCCGCATGATACTTTCTTCACTGACCGTATCAGAGCTGGAAGCATGTATCATGAGTGAAAATAGCGATGTGCTTAAGGGTGTCAAGGGTATTGGTTTGAAAACAGCTCAACGTATAATTATTGATCTGAAAGATAAAATCAATAAATCAGGAATGGACACGTCAAAAGACGGAACTTTGCACATACCGAATAATCAGGTACGAGAAGAGGCTATTGCTGCCTTGCAAATGTTGGGTTTTGCCCAGTCGCTTTCTTTGAAAACAGTAAATAAAATATTGTTTGATTTACCTGGAATTCCTGTTGAACAGGTTATTAAAGCTGCTTTGAAATTGTTGTAAGTCTATTGAAACGCGCTTTCACTATACTTTTTTGCTTGTTGTTTGCACTGACCGGCGTATTCAGCTTGTATTCAGCCGCACCATCAAATGTACGGCAACAGACTCATGTGCCTTCGGACAGTACCAATAGATCCACTAAAATATTAAAATATCCAATAAAAAAATCTATTCCTGATAACAGTGAAGAGGCGTCCAAAAAGTTTCCTGTAGATTTAAGAAACCCTAAAAATATTCGAACGGTCATAGAGTATGATACAGAGACAGGATACTATATGATCAAAACCCGTATGGGAGATACCGAAATCGGAACTCCCATCAATTTGACGGCCGATGAATTTGTCCGGTATCAGGAAGAACAGTCTGCTGCAGATTATTGGCGTAATAAAAACAAAATAGACTACAGCAAAAAGAAGGATGATTTTTCATTAACGGATATGCAATTTGATCTTGGTGCCGGAAACAAAATTTTTGGAGAGGGTGGTATAAAACTAAGAACACAAGGGTCAATTGAAACGAAATTCAGCATTAAGAACAATAAGGTTGATAATCCTTCTTTATCTGAAAATGCCAAAGATAAAACTTATTTCGATTATAACCAGGACATTCAAATGAGTGTCAATGGTAAAGTCGGTGATAAGATAAACGTGAATATGAATTATGATACGAAGGCAACTTTTAATTATGATACGAAGGCTATAAAACTTCGGTATGATGGAAAAGAAGATGAAATCATAAAAACGCTGGAAGGTGGGAATGTGAGCATGGCGACCAATAGCTCGCTTATAACAGGTGGAACTTCTCTTTTTGGCGTGAAAACCGAATTGCAATTTGGAAAATTGAATGTGGCTGCTGTTTTGTCTCAACAACAGGCGAAGACAAAGTCAGTCAGTCTGAACGGAGGTGTCCAAACCAGTAGTTTTAGTATAGATGCAGACGCTTATGATGAATGTCGCCATTATTTCCTTTCACAGTATTTTCGGAATAATTACGATTCCTGGTTTAGTAAGACGAATTCTATTTCATCGGGAATCAATATTACCAAAGTCGAAGTTTGGGTGACAAATAAAACAGGCGTACTTGACAATGCCAGAAATATTATAGCTTTTGCAGATTTGGCTGAGCCGAGCGTGATTAATAATAACCACTGGACACCCACAGGTGTTTTGACACCGTCAAATGGAAGCAATAGTCTTTACTCGGAATTCACGACTCAATATGCCACGGCACGAACGTTTAGTAATGCAAATGCAACTATGGCACCGTTAAGCTCTAATGGAATCGAGGTTGGTGAAGATTATGAACGGCTGGAAAGTGCCAGATTGTTGTCTTCCTCAGAATACACGCTGAATAGCACGCTTGGTTATATTTCTCTTAAACAGGCACTCAGTAGTGATGAGATATTGGCTGTTTCCTATGAGTATTCCAAAAACGGCCAGACATATCAGGTAGGTGAATTTTCAACAGACGGAATTGTTTCCCCGCAAACCTTATTTGTAAAATTGCTGAAGGGTACCGATTATTCCCCGAAATCTCCTGTTTGGAATTTAATGATGAAAAATATTTATTCACTTGGTTCTTATAATCTTCAATCAACAGGTTTTAGTCTAAAAGTCACTTATAAGAGTGATTCTGTCGGGACAGACATGATTTATCTGACAGAAGGGAATACAAAGAATACACCTCTTTTGCGGGTTATGGGGCTTGATCGTTTGAATAGTAATAAACAGTCTTATCCGGATGGATTATTTGATTATGTGGAAGGTTATACGGTTCAATCAGCCAACGGACGAATCATATTCCCTGTTTTGGAACCATTTGGCTCTGATCTGCGTAAAGCGATCGGGAATGATGCAATTGCAGATAAATATATTTTTCAGGAATTGTATGATTCGACACTTACAGCTGCCCAACAGATGACAGAAAAGAATAAATTCAAGATATCAGGTACCTATAAAGCTTCTTCCGGATCTACCATATCGTTGGGTGCAACCAACGTGGCCCAAGGATCGGTCAAGGTTACAGCAGGAGGACAGACACTTACGGAAAATACAGATTATACCGTTGACTACACTTCAGGAACAGTTACCATATTGAATGAATCTTTGCTTAGTTCCGGAACTGCTATTAACGCAACTTGTGAAGATCAGTCTGCCTATAGTATGATGAGAAAGACCTTGGTCGGTTCTACTTTCAATTATAAATTAAGTGACGATTTTAATCTTGGCGGAACGTTAATGCATTTGTCCGAAACACCTTTGACAACAAAAGTGGATATGGGTTATGAGTCTGTAAACAATACGATCTGGGGCTTGAACTCCTCCTTCAAAACACAGTCTCAGTTTTTAACAAATTTGATTGACAAATTGCCTTTTGTAACGGCTACAAAACCTTCCACTTTGTCTGTCAACGGAGAATTTGCCCAATTGATAGCCGGGTCTTCCAGTACAATGAAAGGTCTGTCTTACGTTGATGATTTTGAATCCGCCAAGAAAACCATCAATCTTAAAGATCCGAATCAATGGTTTTTATCCAGTACACCTTATGATCCTTCCGGAGGCTTGTTCCCGGAAGCAGCCCTTAGCAATGATGTCCGTTATGGCTACAACCGGGCATTGCTTTCCTGGTATGTCATTGATGGCATTTTTACTGAAAACAATAGTTCTCAAACGCCGGGTTATATAAAAAATGATGTGGATCAGCTATCCGATCATTATGTAAGAGCAGTGAAGGAAAAAGAACTTTTCCCAAACATCAGTATTGCCTATAATCAAACAGGACTTCTTTCTGTAATGAATCTGGCGTATTATCCCAAAGTGCGTGGCCCGTATAATTATGATTATAACGGAATGAATACAGATGGTACACTATCCAATCCTGCCGAAAGATGGGGCGGAATCATGCGAAAAATAGAGTCTGGTTATACCAATTTTGAATCCAACAATGTGCAATACATTGAGTTTTGGGTAATGGATCCCTTTGTGTATGATACTTTGGGTGTCTCCTCTGGCGGAGATTTGTATTTTAATTTGGGCGAAATTTCAGAAGATGTGTTGAAGGATGGCAAGCGTTCATTTGAAAATGGTTTGCCGACGTCTGCAAGTGATACCAGTCTTATCAGTTCAACGGTGTGGGGGAAAGTTTCAGGGAAAACATCTACTGCCTACGCTTTTGATAATACATCAGGTGTGCGCAAGCTTCAGGATGTCGGATTGGATGGGCTTAGTGACAAGGAAGAAGCAACATGGCCGGCTGATGCAAGTTATGTTGCCGGAATTCGTTCAAAGGTTGACCTTGAAACCCTGAACAAGATGGAAAAAGATCCGTTCTCTCCGCTAAATGACCCTTCCGGGGATGATTATCATTATTTCCGTGGTTCGGATTATGACAAGGAGAAAGCAGGCATTCTGGAACGGTATAAACATTATAATGGGACGGAAGGAAATTCCCAGGAGACCGGATCAACGGGGGAAAGTTATTCTACCGCCTCGACAACCTTGCCTGATGTTGAAGATATTAATCTGGATTATACACTGAACGAAACAGAAAGGTATTACCAGTACAAAGTTTCTCTTCGTCATCAAGATATGGTTGTAGGTAAAAACTTTATTGAAGGCAAACAAACATCAACTGTAACTTTGAAAAATGGCAAGTCAGCACAGGTTTCCTGGTACCAGTTTAAGATTCCTGTTACAGATTATGAAAAGAAAGTCGGAACAATCAGTGGATTTACAAGTATCCGTTTTATGAGAATGTTTCTGACAGGATTTCAGGATAGCACAATATTAAGATTCGGCACATTGAATTTGGTTCGTGGTGACTGGCGGAAATATACGGATAATCTTTATACGACATCAACTGCTCCTGCCACTGACGCGACCGTTGATCTTTCAACGGTCAGTCTGGATGAAAATTCCAGCCGTCAGCCTATAAATTATAAAATGCCTCCGGGTGTGACACAGGAAACAGACCCAAGTCAGCCGGGTGCTTATCTTGAAGATGAACAGTCTCTTTCAATGAAAATTGCAGACTTGTCACCTGGTGATGCGCGTGCGATCTATAAAAATACGACTTATGATTTTCGTCAGTATGATCGTCTTCAAATGTTTGTCCATTCTGAGGCTATAGAAAATGACCTCAATCCTCCGAAAGATTATGAGATGACTGTGTTTATGAGACTTGGTACGGATTACCAGGATAATTACTATGAGTATGAAATTCCCATGGAAATTTCACCTTTCTATGTTAATACGTCTACTTCAATCTGGCCAACGAACAACTTTTTTGATATTCCGTTTGATTTGCTTACAACAGTCAAAAAAGACCGGAACAGTAGTAACACTCCAATTAATTATACAACAGAATATTCCGAATATGATCCGGATCATGGACAAAACAAGGTAAAGATTAAAGGGAATCCTTCGCTTTCTTCTGTCAAGACGATTATGATTGGTATTCGAAATAAGGGGACGGTGACCAAGTCGGTTGAAGTGTGGGTGGATGAACTACGCCTTTCCGGATTTAACGACCAGGGAGGTTGGGCGGCCCTGGGAAGTGCCGTACTGTCACTTTCGGATTTGGGGACGATTACGGCGAGCGGCAAATATGAAACCGCCGGTTTCGGTGGTCTGGAACAAAGTGTTTCCGAACGCAGGCTTGACAATTACAGTCAGTATAACGTTGCTTTCAATTTTGATCTTGGCAAGTTTTTACCTTCCAAGGCAAAAATAAGTTTCCCGTTTTATTATTCGCTTTCCCAGCAACTCTCCACGCCAAAATATGATCCTTTGAATGATGATCTGTTGTTGAGCGATGTGTTGAAAGCAGCCAAAACGAAAGCCGAACGTGATTCTATTCTGAATTACAGCGAAACGTTGAACACATACAGAAGTCTGAATTTGTCAAATGTCCGTCTAAATATAAGAAGTCCGGTACCGCTTCCTTTTGATCCGGCGAATTTTGCGTTTAATTATAGTTCAAATGTGGCTTATGCACATAGTGCAACAGTAGATCATGAAATCACAGGAAATTATGCCGGTGGTGTTAGTTATGGCTATTCCTCACCTTTAAAAGCATGGCAGCCTTTTGCAAAAGACAAAGGTATGACCTCGCCATGGTTAAAAGTATTAAAGGATTTTGATTTAAGTTTCCTTCCGAGTTCCTTGACTTTAAACTCCAACCTCACCCGTTATTACTATGAGTTGCAATCAAGGGATCTTACTTCTACCTCTTCTGATGAAATATTTCCATTGACTGTCAGTAAGAATTTTCTTTGGAACACGGATTTGGCAATTAACTGGAATGTGACAAAAAACTTAAAACTGAATTTCTCCATAAACAACAAGGCTCAGATAGAGGAAACAAAATATGCTCCGGTCAATAAAGAGCTGTATAAGACTGAATACGAAAATTGGAAGGATACTGTCACGCACAGTTTGCTTCAATTTGGAACGCCTCTGAGTTACACACAAATGGCCAATGTGACCTGGCAAGCCCCTCTGTCCCAAATTCCGGCACTTGATTTTATGACGCTCAATACGCAGTATAATTCCCAGTACAATTGGACAAAGAGCTCAACATCGGGTTCTGATGAAACGGATTATGGAAATCAGATCTCCAATCAACGTATCCTGTCACTCAGCTCTTCTGCCAATTTAATGACACTGTACAATAAATCCGATTTTCTGAAAAATATTCTGAAAGAATCGAAAGGAAACAGTTCGGTCGTTCACCCTCCCGAAAGGCAGGCAAATGCGCGCACACAGAACAGGACGTCGAATGAAGTTGTCAAAGATTCCGTTGTAAAGGATCTGAAAAAATATATAAGACAGATGACCTTGTTTGAGGATTCAGCCATGCTTATTAAGCACAATCTGAAAAATAAACGCGTTTATGCTGTCGTAGTCGATTCACTTGGGAAAAATATTCCGGTAAAGTTTAAAATAAAGGATGAAAACAGTTTGATCTTATATGGCACTAAAAAGGAGAAAGTAAGATTAACCGTATTCCAGAAACCGCCGCTCGACGATGAGGGTTGGTACAAGGCAGCAAAGATACTTGCCCGGACCGTGACGTCTGTGCGTAACATATCCGTTTCTTATAAGCAAACGGACGGAATGACCATACCTGGCTTCCAGCCTGAATCAGGTTTATTACGAAAAACAGATTATGGTACGGCTCCAGGCTGGGATTTCGCTTTGGGCTTTCAGCCTGATGATTATTTGGAAAAGGCGGTTGATAAAGGCTGGCTGATTGTTGCCGATTCAATAACGAGTCCTGCTATTATTACCAATGTGACGGATTTGCGCATCAAAGCTTCTCTGGAACCTTTACCCGGGTTGAAAATCGAACTGGATGGTGTCCGTTCCTGGAGCAATAATACGCAGATTGAATATATGTTTGATGGGATGCCTCAAACAAAGACCGGAACTTTTACGATGACAACAATTGCTTTAAGTTCGGCTTTTGAATCAGTCAAGTCTTCCAATGGCTATTATTCAAAGCACTATCAGAAGTTTCTTGACAACCGGACCTTGATTGCCACCCGACTGGAAAACAAGATGAGTGGGAAATTGTATCCGAATTCCGGTTTTTTGTCAGGTACGACTTTAGAAGGTACAGTTTATAATCCAAGTAATGGCTCTTTTGGTCTTAATTCTGCGGATGTTCTTATACCTGCCTTTCTTTCGGCTTATACGGGCAAAAGTGCCAGTTCATCGAGTTTGGACCTGTTCCCGGCCCTTAAGGCTATGCTTCCGAACTGGAGTATTTCTTATGACGGACTCTCAAATCTCGATTTTGTAAAGAAATATTTTAAGAATGTCACATTGAGTCATGCCTACGTATGTACTTACAATGTCTCTTCTTATTCCTCTTACAGCACTTATGTGGATGCAGGGGACGGACTTGGGTTTGTCAGAGATGTGCTGACGGAAAATCCTGTGCCATCGTCCATGTATGATGTGTCGTCTGTGACGCTCACGGAGTCGTTCAACCCGCTGATCCGTATTCAGGGTACGCTCAATAACGGATGGACACTGAAGACGGAGTTGCGTAAAAGCCGGACGCTTGATTTGAGTATTTCAGGAGGGCAGATCGTTGAGGCTGATCAGAACCAGTATGTGGTCGGTACAAATTATAAAATAAGCAATTTCCACCCGTGGGGCTTTCTTGAAGCTTCCAAAGTTAAAAATGATTTGAGCCTGACCGGTGATTTTACCTACAAGACCCAGTATTCACTCTTGCGCAAGATTGATGAGAATTATACACAGGCATCTTCCGGAACAAAGTCTCTTGTCATGGAACTTCTTGGTGATTATGCAATCAGCAAGAGCCTGAATTTCACAATATTCTACGATTTGCAAGCTACAACGCCGCTGGTCTCTTCTTATCCGGTGACCAGTTCTGATTTTGGGTTCAGTCTGCGGTTCTCACTTAATAGATAAACAATAGGCTGTATATGCGTTTTTTGTCTGCCGTTTCCATGGCAGCGCTTCCGTTGTCCGGCGGCATGGCATTCCGGCTCCTGTTCGCCCGTCCTTGTGCCTGCTTGATTCCTGCGCTATTTGTTTGTCTCTGGCGAGCCTTCACAAAATAGCATTGCAGTCATCTACGCGTTCCCTGCGTCCGTTCTCAAGGTCGCCGTCAACCATACCGCCGGAAAACGTCCGCTTATCTGGAATATCAAGTCTGTTGGATAGATTAAATATTTAACGTAAAATATTTTCCTTTAATAAATAATGTGTACTTTAGCTTGCTATAACAACACCTTAAAAACCTGATTTTTTTCACGAAAAGAACAATCGTTTAACAAGTAAACGACCCACAAACTGACTACTGTGCCATGAAAACTCTAACTCGCATTCAATCCAATGAGAAAGTAATTAAATGGAGAGGGTGCGGGCTTTCTAATAAGGGTGATTAATGGCTATTTATCTCCTATCGAATTGAATTTTCGAAGCTCAGCAGATTTAGATTATTAATGTTTATCATGGTTGATTAGGGGTCAATTGATTTCCGATTAATAACAATTTATTATTGACTACGTTGTCCGGGATTTTAAGAAGAGACAACGAATTGCCGATTAAGATTGACATAGCATGCAATTACAAACAGATACAATAAAACGAACAACAAAAAATGCCGCGACCTAACAAGCTCAAGCCCTTCGGGCCTCGCCTAGCTTACCGTTAGTTAGAACCATAATAAAGACGAAACTAATGACAGAATCGACAGCTAAAAATTATCCAAACGTAGCTCAGAGCTTTGGAATTACTGGAATTGTAATTTTAGGAATGCTTTTCCTAAGCCCAGTGAATTATGCGTTAAACAAATTGATTGGAAAAGATGCCTCAATGCTTATCTGTTACCTTTTGGCAATAGGAATACCATTCTTGATTGTAAATTCAATTAGAAAAAATAAAACAGATAACAATTCATTCAATTATTCTATTGAAAATAACCGAATAATTCCTTTCGTAATTGTTGTAACAATCGTTTTGATATTTGGCATAATTTCACCTATAGGGTACTTAATTCCAATGCCAGAAAGTATTAAGAAAATGTTTATGGATATAAGCAGTCAAACTGGAGTTTTTACATTTATACTAATGGTTGTTGCTGCTCCAATTCTAGAAGAATTAATATTTAGAGGAATAATCTTGGATGGATTGTTGAAAAAATATTCTCCAATCAAATCCATACTGGTTTCTAGTTTGCTTTTCGGATTAGCTCACTTAAACCCATGGCAATTTGTAACAGGATCGATAATAGGAACTTTTTCTGGATGGGTATATTACAGAACTAGAAGTATATTACTTTCCATAATAATTCATGCCTCTGCTAATTTGATTGGATTTTTATTGCGCTTTATTGATATAGATTTATCTAAGGATAAAACCTTATTGGAAATGTATGGTGGGTTAACAAAATTGATTTTGGCAATTGTTGGGTCAATAATTATTATTTCGATTTGCATCTACTTTTTGAATAAAGAATTTAATAAACAGAAAGCAGAAATGGCAGCACACAACGCCAGCTAAGCCACAGGCTGCCTGTGCAGCGCAAATCGTCTTCGGACAACATATTCGGCACTTGCCAGAGAGAGTTCGCAGTGAACCACCCATTTTGTTTTGTATGCCTGCTGCACGGGATTATTGAACAGATCCACTCTTTCGCTCCTGCATGATCTCCGATAAAGAATACTGATGCCAGAATAAACAACGAAATGGATACCTCGGATATATACCTGAACGCTTTTTTGAAACTGAATTTTTGCTCTGTTTTCAAAAACACCGGCAAAAAGGCCAAAAATGGAATTCGAGACAAAGAGCAGAGCTATTGCTATTGCTTCAAGAACGCTATGGTCGAAAATATCCTCACAAATGGTTTTAAAATTGACTTCGCCTGTTGAAACAACCTTTGCAAAATAATAATTTTCACCATTGCCAGACATGTCATACTTCTGTTGCTGAAAAACATACTTTACTGCCATAATTTTAATTTTTTTAGTGTTAACAATTGGTTACTCGCATTGAATTCCAATCAGGATTTCTGATTGCGATACAAAAGTACAACAGTCAATTTTCGCAAATGCTCCAAATGGCGCTTTTTGGTGCTTTTTGGGGGCAAAAAGGGGTAAATGGAGGTTTTTAAATCATTCTTTCAATCATTTTTTAATATTAATTGATTATTATTTTGATATCAATCTGAAATGTCTTATTTTTGCACTATAAAATAATAAAAAATAAACATGATGAACAAGTTTGAAGATTTAAAACAAGCAAATTATAATCGACGCAGTCATTTGGTAACCCCGTGTCAAGTCCGGATTATTTATAAACATTTGGGAGATCCGTAAACTTTCAACAGTCCAGATTAAGACAAAAATTCAAGACTGATAAATAAAAATCATCAGCTGATGATTGATGAATTGTCAGCTGACAATTCCCAAACTATCAGCTGACAATTTTCCCTAATTATTCTAAAAAAAAATTAAACGGACAAAAATGATTAAGCTTTTGGATTTTGTTTTTCTTCTCTTGCGCGCACGCGTTATTGTATATTTATTATCTGAACGTAGTGAAGATAATATAATAATTTTCTAATATAATAGTGGACACATCGAGTCTGTTTTGAATTTTTAGTCAAGCATAACAGTCACAAATTCAATTAATTAATTAGACTTTTAACTGTTTCAAAACTGTTTCACATAAAAACCAATAATCATGAATACAAAAAACGAAGTAAAATTAGCAACTATTGATTCTACAAATAAATTTGATGGACAATATTTCCTTTTCCCAAAATACCTCATCAAAGAAAATCTGGAAAATCTCAAACGCGAATTATCCATTTTCGAAGCCTTCCTTATGATTATTTTGAACGTGAAATATGCAGATCAAACTGAAAAAGTTGGTTTGGAAAGTCGGATATGCAGACGTGGCGAAACTTTCAAATCCATGCAGGCATGGAGTGACCTGTTCAACTGGAATAGATCAACGACAAGGCGCTATTTCCAGAAAATGAGTGGCAGAGGATGGATTGAATGGGAGAGCCTGGTAAACACGACTCGTATCAAGATCGTTAATTACGATTTTTATGTTGGTCATAATGATCCGCAAAGTAAGCTCAAGTACACTCCGGAATTTGAAACATTTTGGAAAGAATATCACCAAATGACCAGCAGGCAAATGGTAGACAAGGTGGTTTCCTATAGGTTTTGGCGAATGCTTTCGTTAAGTGAGCGGGATTTGGCTGTTAAAAATATGCGCAAGTATTATTATAACCTGTCGAATACGACTTATTGCGTAAAGGCGCTGACATATCTCAGAAATAAAAAATTTAATGATCAATTCTATTCCAAATGCTAGCAAATGAGGATATAATTAAAAAAGCGAAGAGTTGGTTATGATTTTTGCAAGCCAAATTTTGGAATTGGCAAAATACAACAGCCTACCTGGTGAAGACTTGATAATTGAGGCGCAAAATAAGTTGGACACTATGTTTGGGGGTTGGCAAAATGGAGATCTTAATATTCTGGCAGCCCGACCCTCAATGGGTAAGACCGCCCTTGCATTATTCTTTGCTCAAATGGCATGTCAAAGTAATCGGCACGTGGTAATTTATAGTTTGGAAATGAATGCTGTAAAACTTGGCGATAGAATGCTTATAGCAAAATCAAATGTAGAAGCCAATCACTGGAGGCTTGGAAATTGTAATAATTTAGAATTTGAAGCAATTGAACATGCTGGTAATTATTTGTCAGATCTTCCATTTCATATTGATGATACATCAATTGTAAGCCTAAATCAAATCAAAGCATCAGCACGCAGGATGCAACAAAAAGGCCTATGTGATTTGCTTATAATTGATTACTTGCAATTAATTGAAATGAAGGCAGAGACAAGAGTACAAACCAGACAAGAGCTTGTATTGCAAGCATCACGCAAGGCAAAATGTATTGCAAAAGATCTAAATATTCCGGTGCTTTTATTAAGTCAGCTCAACCGGGAATCTGAGAACAAACCGGGCAAAAGGCCCGAACTCTCTAACTTAAGAGAATCAGGTGCAATCGAACAAGATGCAGACACCGTTATACTGATTCATAGACCTGAATACTATGGAATAGATGAAAATGAAGACGGCAAATCTTCAAAAGGCCGTGGAGAACTAATAATCGCAAAGGACAGAAACGGGCCTACCGGTACTGTCTATTTCAAATACAATTCATCCTTAACACGGATCGCGCCAGATGTGGAACAACAGAAAATACCGTTTTAAGAGGATTTGAATAACGATAGGAGATGTCAACGCATTAAAAAATGATTGTAGAAATCGATTCTGAGTTTTTTAGTTATATGCGAATTGTTTTTAGGTGGCATGGTAAAACGGGTTACAGTGTATACCTTGGGTCACAGTGTATACCTTGCGTCACAGTGTATACCTTGCGTCACAGTGTATACCTTGCATTACGGTTTTGCAACTCATTTGCTTAAAAACGATTCAGATCTTCGTTGCATCTAAACTTTTTATAAATTTATACTCATCTGACTGCCAATGGATTTGAAAAGATTAAAAGTCCGTTTAATAAAGAAAATATTTAATGTAAATATTTTCTTTATTAAAAATAATGTGTACTTTGGCTCGCTGTAACAACACCTTAAAAACCCGATTGTTTTCAGGAAAAGAACAATCGATTAACAAGTAAACGACTTACAAACTGACTGCTGTATCATGAAAACTCCAACTCACATTCAATCCAAGATAAAAGTAATTATGCGGGGAAGGTGCGGGGTTTTTAATAAGGATATTGAGCAGTGTGAGTGGTGTGGCGTTATTGCTAAGAGTAGAATCGGTTTATCAGCATAATCGTACTCATTATATAAGTATTTGTTTTTTGCACAGTGGAATCCAGAACCCACTTTAAAAAACGGGGTAAAACCGAAAGACCAAACAAGCAGGAACAAAAACATCCTTTTATCATGACAACACTTTCTGTTTTTTTACAAGCTGTATCAGCAGCCGGTTACGGAGCTCCCCCTTTGGGGTTGTATATTTTAATCAAGAGAATTCCTCGAATTCTAAGACCTATCCAACAAAAGATCAGTTTATTTTGTGTTTAAAATTGTTAAATCATCCAGTTTGGCTTGCCCCGGGGTGATTCATTAAACTATTATTTATCTTATTAATCATGGAAATAAAAAAATTACTACTTACATTATTATTTGTTGTAATCTCATCTACAATCATTTATGGAAACGAGTCAAACAGACACGGCAAGATTATAATCAACTTCAAAACAAAGATTGAAGGATACGTTTCTATAGAAGTTCTAAAGGAAAATTTAGAGACTCATTTTTCTGAGAGTGTGGTGATCGATTCAGGCAAAATTGAGCAGAATAGATATATTCATGAGTACTCTATTGAAATACCAGCCTTCGCCTATCTCGTTGTTTATGACGATCAGAAGCGTATAGTTGGTTATATTTCTATTATAAATCCATTCTATAATCGAGTGTTTCTCCATAATGGTGTTTATCTTGATAACTCAGAAATAGAAATAGAAGTACTATCATTTGACAAAAGTTCGTCATGGTTTCATGCCAAATTGGTAAAATCACCAGAGAACATGTTGCTCTTAAAGTTGGATTATGACCAACGTGAAGCTAATAAGTATGTCAATAGAAATGGAACGATATTTAATTATGAAATAATTCGAGAATTTAAGGACAACAAGTTTCTTCCAAAATATATTTTCGATAATATAACCAGCTACACTTTAGACTCGATAAAAGGAGCACTAAGCATTATGGATAAAGAGATTAAGAATTCATATTATGGCATTAAAATACAGGAGTATTTGAAAAAACAGACAGAGTTAGACAAAAAGGGAATTAAGAAAAATTTTGATTTCATTGACATAAATGATAATAGATATAGATTCGCGGATTTCATTCAAAACAAGAAATATGGTCTCCTAATTTTTTGGGCGAGTTGGTGCAGACCTTGTAGAGCTGAAATTCCACAGTTAAACCAATTATACGAGAAGTATTCAGATAAAGTTTCTTTCGCAAGTTTGAGTATTGACAAGAACAAAAAGGCGTGGCAGGAAGCAGTGAAGGAATCCAATGTTAAGTGGCATAATCTCTCCGGTTTTCAAATATCAAATACATACGTGTTTGATTTATTTGCTGTTATTTTTGTTCCATCCTTTGTAATAGTTGATGATCAAGGGAATATAATTCTAAATACAACGAGTAATGGATATTTTCACATAGAAGATCTAGATAATTTCTTAAAGTCATTAACCAGTAAGTCAGACAACCCAATCAAAAACAAAAATTTCGTAAAAAAATGAAACCAATTATTATTTTAACAATATATCAATATGGATCATTTTGATTTGGCGGATATCAATTGCTGATTTTCAATATCAATCGAGAATAAGACAAAGAAACGGCTTCACCGAGGTGGGCCTATGCTGATGTATAAAGAATATCGTAGATCAACAATAGGAAAGCCATGGTAAGTGCTGATAACTGACTGATTAATAACTGAATAATAATAAAAACATCGGCAGTTAATAAATAGTCTAAGCGGTCTGCAACGCCCAGCGATGAGTCGGTGTGTGCGCCCTGCATGAGCAGCGCACGCTTGTTGTAATCTCTTGAGAAAGTTGTCAACAACAAGTGTATTTTTCCAGAGGGTGCAAGTCCCTTATGCGCGGGCGTAGTTTCCCGAAACATTAGTAAGCCGCAAGCTGGTTTTCCGTGAGGGATGCAGTGAAGGAAGCGGGACTCCAAAATCCGGTACTGATGAACAGAAACGGTGTATGAGGCCACGAAAAGAGGATAAGCAAGTGCTGCATTGCAACGTCCAAACTAAAACATCTTTTTATGGTAGACGTCGCAGGCATTGGATGAAGGAAAAAGCTTTTACCCGGGGAGAATCTCATGTTCCACGAGTTGGACAAAATAAGAAGTCAGCAGAGGTCATAGTAGTTATTGGTAACGAGCCGACACAAACTAATCAAACATCCAATCATTTATCGTATCATCATCGAATATAATCGTATCAAATCGTATCGTTTATTGCGAAAGATGTTTCTATTTGCCCAATGGATGGAAAACAAA
>Ga0302286_10000418_pt1 | contig 35145 bp, 26 predicted proteins | sample III_Fen_E2_3_FD_198765 | JGI IMG/M metagenome (GOLD analysis project Ga0302286, IMG submission 198765) | Peat permafrost microbial communities from Stordalen Mire near Abisko, Sweden - III_Fen_E2_3 | ecosystem: Environmental > Terrestrial > Soil > Wetlands > Permafrost | place: Sweden: Abisko...
GGTAGAGCTTTAACAATAAATGGAGCAATAAATATTGACAATGGTAATCTTGGATTTTTGGGATATATCCCTTCAAAAATGTTAACAGGTCCCAAAGCTCCTGTGTTTAATGAAGCTAAATCATTTACTATTTTCTCATCGAATGGTGCGATTGCAGACGATAATTTTTCGCATATAGTTGGTGATGTTGGAGGCAATACAAACGCTCCATCCAATTATAATCCATTGTTTGTAACAGGTGGGATTTATGGAATCAATGGAATAACATCGGCTGCTGCTGCCGATTTACTAAAGGTGTACGATACACTTAATATAGCTCGTCCCGAAGATATTATTTTATTAGCTCCAACACTGTTTGGACATAATTTAGTACTTACTCCGCACACCTATTTAATGAATGCTGCGGTAACATTTACCGATACATTATATCTTGATGCCTTAGGTAATCCAAATGCTGTTTTTATAATCAAAACCAATGGAGCTTTTGCAACAACAGCAAATTCGAAAGTAGCTTTGATTAATGGAACACAAGCAAAAAATGTGTATTGGTTGGTAAATGGTGCAGTTAGCATCACGGCCAATTCAATTTTCAATGGAACAATTGTTACGGCAGGAGGAGCAATCGATATTTTGTCGGGAACTACACTTAATGGACGTGCACTTGCAACAAATGGTGCTGTTTCAACAGCTTCGATAAATGCGACATTCCAATCAAATACGGTTACTGGACCAATTAGTCAAGCTGTTTGTGCTGGCGATATTGCTATTTTTACGGTTTCAAGTTCGGGAACTGGATTGAGTTATCAATGGCGAAAAGGAAATGTTGATTTGGTTGATGGTGGAAATATATCGGGAGCAATGTACGATACGTTAACGATTTCACCGGTTTCAATAAACGATACATCACCAAGCTATTATGTTATAATAAAAGAAGCATTTCTGCCTAACGATACTTCATCGAAAGTATCATTAATGTTAAATGCAATACCAACAATTACGAAAGAACCAAGTAGCCAAAGTGCTTGCATAGGCGATTCAACAAGTCTTACCGTTTCGGCTAAGGGTACAAATCTTACATATCAATGGAAACGAGGATTGGTAAATGTTGTAAACTCAGCAAATATTTCGGGAGCAACTAACGACACGTTAACATTTAAATCGTTGACTGTTGGTGATACTGCTATAAACTATTATGTAGTTGTTTCGGGAGTTTGTTTGCCAAACGATACTTCGCTAAAGGTTTCAATAACAACAAAACCGGTTATTATTACTCAGCCTTTGAATCAAACGGTTTGTCTAGGTGATTCGGTAAGTTATATTGTGAAAGCAACAGGTAAAAATTTGACCTACCAATGGAAAAAAGGAATAGTCGATTTAGTTGATGGAGGAACTATTTCGGGTGCAAAATCCGATACACTTACCATTAAACCGACTATTGTTACCGATGCATCGTCTGATTATTCTGTAATTGTAAGTAATTCGTGTGCAGAAGTTGATAGTTCGATACTTGTTTCATTAGTAATAAATAAAGCACCCAATATTACTTTACAACCAGTAGATGTAAAAGTTTGCTCGGGCGATACCGCACGTTTTACCGTAAAAGCAACGGGAGTTGGACTAACATACCAATGGCGTATTGGAACTGTCGATTTAATAAGTGCTGGAAATGTTTTAGATGCAACAGCATCAACACTTGAACTTTTCCCAGTAACAATTGCCGATATTGCATTGAACTATAATGTTGTAATTAATGGAGGTTGTTTGCCAAAAATTACATCAGCGAATGCTGCTTTAGATCTAAACACGACCTTAAGCATTACATCGGAACCAATTTCAAAAACTCTTTGTATTGGCGACTCAACAAGTTTAGTTGTTGTAGTTACGGGATCAAATCTTACATATCAATGGAGAAGAGGACTTGCAGATGTTGTAAACTCTGCAAATATCTTTGGTGCAACTAACGATACTTTAACTTTTAAACCAGTTTCTAGTGCCGATTCTGCTTCAAATTATTATGTTGTTGTTTCGGGTAAATGTTCGCTTAACGATACATCGAAAAATGTAGCTTTAGCTTTACATAATGCTCCAATCATAAGCATAGAGCCAATTGATATTTTAACTTGTTCAGGAACATCGGCAAGTTTATTTGTAACAGCAACGGGTTCAAGTCTTAGCTACCAATGGAGAAAAGGATTGGTAAATATCCTTGGTGCAACAAGCAATATATTAACAGTAAATCCAGTAAATGCTGTTGATACATCATCAAAATATAATGTTATTGTAACAGGAATTTGCTCATTAACCGATACTTCAAAAAATGTAGTTTTAGGATTTACACCAGCTCCGATTATAAGTGTAGAACCAATTGATATAACAACTTGTTCTGGAACATCGGCAAGTTTAACGGTAACAGCAACGGGTTCAAGTCTTAGTTACCAGTGGAGAAAAGGATTAGTAGATATTCTTGGAGCAACAAGTAATACATTAACGGTAAATCCAGTAAATGCTGCTGATACATCATCAAAATATAATGTTGTTGTAACAGGAATTTGCTCATTGACCGATACTTCAAAAAATGTAGTTTTAGGTTTTACACCAGCACCAATTATTAGTGTAGAGCCAATTGATGTAATAACTTGTTCAGGAACATCGGCAAGTTTAACAGTAACAGCAACGGGCTCAAGTCTTAGCTACCAATGGAGAAAAGGATTGGTAAATATCCTTGGTGCAACAAGCAATACATTAACGGTAAATCCAGTAACTGCAGCTGATACATCAACAAAATATAATGTTGTAGTAACAGGAATTTGCTCATTAACCGATACTTCAAAAAATGTAGTTTTAGGAATTACACCAGCACCGATTATTAGCATAGAGCCTATAGACAAAACCGTTTGTGAAGGAACTTCTGCCGATTTTACGGTAACAGCAACGGGTTCGAGTCTTAGTTACCAATGGCGAAAAGGAATCGTAAATATCCTTGGAGCAACCACAAATACATTAACCATAAATCCAGTAAATGCGGCTGATAAAGCATCAAATTACAATGTTGTAGTAACAGGAAGCTGTTCATTGACCGATACCTCAAAAAATGTATCGTTGGATGCAAATCTTGAAAATGTTATAACGACTGACCCAACAAACCAAACCGTTTGTGAAGGAAGTCCCGTAAATTTTTCTATAAGTGCAACGGGTTCAAATCTTAGTTATCAATGGAAAAAAGGAACTGCAACTATTAATGGTGCAACATCAAACACCTTTACCATCAATACTGCAACACTTAACGATGCAGATCTTAATTATTCGGTGATTTTATCGGGATTATGTTCTGCGAACGATACATCTAAAATGGTGTCGCTTACTGTACATACAATTCCAGAAGCATTGGTAACATCACTTTCGCCAGTTTGCCTAGGAACATCAATAAACATTCAAGCTCAAACCGTTACTGGAGCTAGTTACCTATGGGAAAATAGTAAAGGATATTCGTCAAAACTTCAAAATCCTGTGATTGTTTCAGCAACTAATGCCGATGCTGGAAATTATTGGTTAAGAGTTACCGTTGATGGATGTACGTCGGATAGTACAACGTTAAGCGTAGTAGTAAACAACTGTGATAGCCTCGATTTTAATATCCCAGAAGGTTTTTCTCCTAATGGCGATAACATCAACGACTTGTTTGTGATTAGAGGAATACTTAGTTATCCAAATAACACATTTACAGTATTTAACCGTTGGGGCGAAAAAGTTTATAATACAAGTCCTTATCAAAATACCTGGGATGGTACATCGAAAAAGGGTTTAATGATAGGTGGAAACGATTTGCCAATTGGAACCTATTTCTACATACTCGATTTGGGTGATGGTACAAAAGTGTACAAAGGAACAATTTACTTAAACCGATAATAATCATTGATAATCAAATTTGATATACATATTGAAATGAAAACAATAAAAGGAAAAATAGCAGGATTAGCTTTAGCTCTAGGGAGTTTAACTGCTACTGCACAGCAAGCTCCGATGTACACACATTACATGTATAATACTTTGGATGTAAATCCAGCGTATGCCGGAAGCAGAGATGCCCTAACCGTTACAGCTCTTAATCGTTCACAATGGGTCGATTTTAAAGGAGCACCAGTAACGCAAACACTTACTCTCCATGCACCTATTGCTAGCGAGCATGTTGGTGTGGGATTGTCGCTCATGAACGATAAGTTGGGAGCTACAAATAATTCAGCCGTTAAGGCCGACTTTGCTTTCATCATGAAGCTTTCCGAAAAATCGAAATTTGCTCTTGGTTTAAGTGCTGGAATCAACGTTTTAAAAGCAAACTTAAGTTCGCTTTCGCTCGATCAACAAACCGATCCTGTTTTTGCAAATAACATCAGTAATAAAATAACCCCCAATTTTGGCTTTGGAGCTTATTATTATCAAGAGCGTTTTTATGCTGGTATTTCGGCACCAAATTTATTGGAAAATGGCTATTCAATTACAACGCAAACTAATGGTAAAGCTATTGTAGCAAAGGAACAACGACATTACTTTTTTATAGCTGGAACCTTGTTTCAGTTAAGCCCAAATCTGGCTTTCAAACCAACAACCTTAGTTAAAGTTACAAGTTCTGCACCTATTCAAGCCGACGTAACAGCATCGTTTGTTATCTTGAATAAACTAAGTCTTGGTGCAATGTTTCGTACGGGCGATGCTGCTGGATTTTTGATCGGCTTTGACGTTACAGAGCAATGTCATATTGGTTATTCATTCGATTGGTCGTATGGGCTTCAAACGTTTAAATATAACCAAGGTAGCCACGAAATTGTAATTCGCTACGATTTTATTTATACAAGTAAAAAACAAATTCATTCAACTCGAAATTTTTAAACCATTTTGGTAGCCAGTAGAAATTCGAAATGAAAATTAACATACTTAATTAACAACTTAAAATGTATTCCAATGAAAAAGTTATTTACACCCATTATACTTCTTATTGCAATTTGCTTCCATGCAAATGCACAAGAAAAATCGCAGAAAGAGATGCAAGGCGACAAATTTGCTTTTCGTTATTCGTATGACAAAGCAATAGAATCGTACAATCAAGCTAAGATGCTAACCGTTGAAGGGCAGCGACATTTAGCAGAAGCTTATCGGAAATTAGATAAAAATGCTGAATCGGAATTGATATACGAAAAGTTAATTATACAAAGTGATGGTGTTTTACCAGTCGATTTTTTCAACTACGCCATGGTTTTAAAAAGTAATGGTAGATATCAGCAATCGGCAGTGTGGATGGAAAAGTTTGCACAACTAAAACCCGAAGATTTGCGTGCCAAAAGCTTTGCCGAAAATAAAACAGAAGTAAGCAGTTTGCAAAAAGATGATGGTAAATATCGTGTTAAACATCTTGATGTAAATACCGATGCCGAAGATTTTGGAACAAGCTATTATAAAAATCAAATTGTGTTTACGTCGAGCCGTACAAAAAATGGAATGATAAAACGCAACTACAATTGGACTGGTCAACCGTTTTGGGATTTATATGTTTCAGATGTCGATTCGGGTCAATTAACGAATACACAAAACTTCAATAAAAAAATAAATCGTCGTTTTCACGATGGACCAGCAAGTTTTGGAAGTAATGGAACGGTAATGGCATTTAGCCGAAATAATTATAAAGATCATACCAAAGATAAAGTTGTTGAAATTCAAATATGGTTTTGTGTAAACGAAAATACATTTTGGTCGCAACCATCGCCATTTGCATTCAACAATAGTGAATATTCGGTTGGGCAACCATGCTTAAGTACCGATGGAAACACTATGTATTTTACCAGCGATATGCCTGGTGGTTACGGTGGAGCCGATATTTATAAAACAACCAAAAACAATACTGGCGAATGGGGCAAACCCGAAAATCTTGGCTCAGACATAAATACCGAAGGTGATGAGATGTTTCCCTTTTTTCAAGAAAGCAATCAGGTTTTATTCTTTGCTTCTAATGGACGATTTGGCTTAGGTGGTTTAGATATTTTTATTGCAGAATATTCAATCGACCATTTTGGGAAAATCTATAATGCAGGTTCACCACTAAACTCGCAATACGACGATTTTGCCTTAATTGTTGATGATAAAATGGCAAAAGGTTATTTCAGCTCAAACAGAGTTGGTGGAAGTGGAAATGATGATATTTATGGTGTCGATTTTCTAAAGGCCGTTACTATCAATAAAAAGATAAGTGGCATTACGAAAAATTCGGTTGGATTTCCAATTGAAAATACCTTTATAACTCTGCTTAATGATAGTGGAAAAGTACTAGATACGATAACCACAAAAAAAGATGCAGCATTTAGTTTTATGGTTAAAAAGGATAATAACTATGTGCTAAAAGCTACCAATATTAACTATTTAAATGGCGATACCATAGCAAATACTTTTGGTAACGAAGTGGTAGTAACAGCAGATATTATTATGTACAAAAAGGCAGAGTTTGCATCAGTCACAGCTACTGCTCCTGCACCTGTTGAGGCAAAAAAAGCAATTGCCGAAAAATTAAAAGTAGGAGCCGATTTAGCAAAAGTATTAGCATTTAGTCCAAATATGATTTATTTCGATTATGGTAAATCGGCCATTCGTCCCGATGCTATTGAAGATCTTAATAATATTGTGAAAATAATGAACGAACATCCAACAATGATTGTTGAGCTTGGTTCTCATACCGATTGTCGTTCGAGCTTTGAGTTTAATCAAAAATTGTCGGAACGAAGAGCCCGAGCATCAGCTTTATATATTCAAAAACGCATAACCAATCCAACGCGAATCACAGGTAAAGGATATGGTAAAACGAAATTGATAAATCGTTGCGAATGCGAGTTAAAAGTACTTTCCGATTGCACCGAAGCCGAACATCAAAAAAATCGTAGAACCGAATTTATCATTGTTAAAGAATAGGTTAATGTGCTAATAGGTTAATATGCTAATGGGATAATTATTAATACAAAATGCGATAATGTATGTAGAAAATTGGCTCGAGCGGACTTGTAGTCCGTTCGTAATAACAAAAAAAGCACGGACTATAATTCCGTGCTAGCTAAAATCACTGGCTGTTTAAGCCCTCTTGGCGAAGAGGGTTGGGAGATTGACTTTAAATATTTAGTAAATAACAATAGTAGAAAAATTAAATGAAACGATTCAGCATAACACCCAATATTAAAGAAGAAACGCATAGTATGATTAAACATACAAAGCAAAAAACAATGGAAAAAGTTGCTGAAAGTAATGCCTTATTGGTTGAGGTTGCCGATATCTTTTTATTCATTTCACTAACGATAAAAGAAAGCTTTTCTCGCAATTTTGAATTCAAAGAATTTTTTCGACAATGTTTTCAGATAGGATATAAGTCCTTGCCTCTTATTTCGGTAACTGGTACTATAATGGGTTTGGTTTTAACCATACAATCGCGACCAGTTCTAATTGAGTTTGGTGCCGTAAGTATGTTGCCAGGAATGGTTGCTGTATCGCTCATTAGGGAAATGGGGCCTGTTATTACGGGACTTATTTGTGCAGGTAAAATAGCATCGAGCATGGGAGCCGAATTAGGTTCCATGAAAGTAACAGAACAGATTGATGCAATGGAAGTTTCATCAACCAATCCAATGCGATTTTTAGTTGTAACTCGAGTTTTAGCTGCAACAATGATGATTCCACTTTTAATTCTTTATGCCGATGCTCTTGGTATTTTGGGAAGTTGGGTAGGGGTAAATATCAAAGGCGATGTGTCGTTTACATTATACTGTTCTCAGGCTTTTAGTCATGTTGAATTCCTCGATTTTATACCAGCTGTTATTAAGTCAATTTTCTTTGGAGCAACTATCGGTTTTGTGGGATGCTATAAAGGTTATAATGCTGGACGTGGAACCGAAAGTGTTGGAAAAGCAGCAAATTCGGCTGTGGTAATGGCTTCGCTTTTACTCATTGTAGTTGATATGATTGCGGTACAGATTACGGATATGATTTAGTTTTTAATTATGAATTATGAATTATGAATTAATGTCGTTTAGTTAAGCCCGAAGGGCTTGAATTTAAATAACCTCTGGTGAAACCAGAGGGGGAATAAACGACAAATCTCTGAACCCTGAAAGGGTTCAACCCCTTCAGGGTTGTTGTTGCTTGTCTCAAATACCATGGGTCATACCCATGGTTATTAAAATTCAGCCCCTTCAGGGCTTTTTATATCAAGTATTTTCTCGTTAGTTAAACGACATTGAATTATGACATTGTAATTAAAAACTAAAAATTAAGAATTAAAAATTAGAATAGATGATTGAATCAGAATCGATAATCGATATAAAAAATCTTAAAATAGGATTTGATAATCAGGATGTATTAAAAGATATATCGTTGCAACTCTTTAAGGGTGAAAATCTTGTGGTACTTGGAAAATCGGGTTCGGGGAAATCGGTTCTTATAAAGTGCATCGTAAAATTATTAACACCTGATAATGGTTCTATTAATGTGCTAGGTGAAAATATTAGTTCTTTAAAAGCACCCGAATTGGCTGAACTGAGAAAGAAAATTGGATTCCTTTTTCAAGGAGGTGCATTGTACGATTCGATGACTGTTCGACAAAATCTCGAATTCCCTTTAAAAAGAGTGAAAAAGCATTTGTCGCAATTGCAGATAGACCAAAAGGTGAAAGAGGTTCTTAATGAAGTAAGCTTACTCGATTCTATAGATAAAATGCCATCGCAACTTTCGGGTGGTATGCGTAAGCGAATTAGCCTTGCTCGAACCATCATTGTTGATCCTGCTATCATTCTTTACGACGAACCAACAACAGGGCTCGATCCCGTAACATCCGATGAAATAAGTGCACTCATTAACGATGTTCAAAAACAATATAAAGCCTCATCAATTGTCATTACACACGATATTGCATGTGCTCGAAATATTGCTAATAGAGTTGTAATGTTACACGATGGATTAGTGCTTAAAGAGGGGAGTTTGGAATCGTTTGAATCGTCAAAAGAAGGATTGATACATTCATTTTTTAAGTGAAAAGTGAATCTATTGATGCATGGACTTGTTGTTGGTTAGCGCGGACTTGTAGTCCGTGCTTTTATAAAGAATTACGAACGGACTGCAAGTCCGCTCGAGCTACATCGAATTTTCAACTATTTATATCTAATACAAAAAATCATGGAAACAAAATCACATAATTTCAAAGTACGTTTAGGTTTGTTCATTGTCGGTGGATTGACGCTTTTTGTTGTTGCTATTTTCATTATTGGCAAACAAAAAAATATGTTTAATCCTGTTTTTAGACTATCGGCACATTTCTATAATATCAGCGGTTTACAAATTGGAAATAATATCCGTTTTTCGGGAATCAATGTTGGGACGGTCGATAATATTACTATCATAAATGACTCAACTGTAAATGTAGAAATGCTTGTTCGTAAAGATGTTTGGCAATTTATAAAAACCGACTGCCAAGTAACAATTGGTTCTGAAGGGTTGATAGGCGATAGATTTATGATAATTACACAAGGAAGTTTAAAAGCATTACGTGTGAAAGATCAACAACGATTGCAATCGACCGAGCCAATTGAAACCGATGCAATAATGGCAAGTGTTCAGGTAACTGCTAGTAATGCCGAAGTTGTTTCGCAACAATTAGCCGAAATCTTGCTAAAAATTAATAGTGGAAAAGGTACTTTAGGTCGTTTGATAGGAGATAAAAAAATTGCCGAAAATCTTAATCAAACCATGGTAAATCTGAAACAAAGTACCAAAGGATTTACCGATAATATGGAAGCCGCAAAACATAATTTTTTCCTTCGAGGATTTTATAAAAAGAAGATTAAAGCTGCCGAAAAATTGAAAGACGATGCCGATGCTGAAGCCGAAAAATTGCAGAATAAAAAGGAGTAAGGGGTTGATTTTGTTTTTCTTGAAATAGATTTTTTGCCCTTCGACAAGCTCAGGGGTGACCGTTGGCGAGACTATCGTCATGCTGAGCTTGTCGAAGCATTTTTGTTTGCATTTTCTCAATAATCAACGTATAGTCATTTCGATTTTTAAAAAGATTTTATATCATTAAATTTCAATCACGTAGTGATAATATATTTATAGAAAACATATTTAGAAGAATCTCGTCCCTTCGGGACGAAATAACTATTAATAATTAATCTTCTATAAACATTGCAAACCTAAAGGCTTGCAATAAAATCTATAACGCATCTAATAATAATCAAATACAATTATTATTAATATCAAACTCCCATTATTTAAACCAATGTAAATTTTACAAAACTAATAATGACAAATGTATCTGAAAATAAGCTTTATACTTTCCTTTTTTACATGCATGTCAGTATTTTCTCAAAACTCTGTTCCTGTTAAAGATTCAACACAAGTATATGTGAAAATCGAAAAGCTTTCTAAAAAGAATTCCTTCAATTCTTTTTTTTATCACATGATTTTTAAGCCTATTCCAATGGTTCTAAAACCTGTGAAAAAGAAGAAGAAACCTAAAACAAACTATTATAAAAATTACGAAGGAAAAGTCATCAGAACAATTTCAATTAAAACGCTCGATCCTTTTAATTTTTCAGTTTCCGACACAAGCATTGTTCCTCAAACGGTATTAACAAAAGCCGCAAATTCAATGCATGTTAAATCGCAAAATATTACTATTCGCAACCTGTTACTTATTCGCCAAAATCAAACGTTCGATTCCTTGTTAGTTAAAGAATCGGAGCGATTGGTGCGTAGTCAAACCTATGTTCGCGATGTGTTGTTTGTTACAACTCTCTGTTCAAAAGGATCCGATTCTGTTGATATTTCTATTCGTGAATTAGATAATTGGAGCATTGTACCTCGAGTGTCAGTTTCGTCGTCGTACATTACGTTTAATGTTGTCGATAAAAATTTTATGGGAATGGGACACGCGTTTACCAATAATTTTACCTTGTACAATTTCAACGACGATGGTGCTTATTTTGCAAACTATTATATCCCCAATATTCGCAATACTTTTGTGAATGCTACATTGCATTATGGTACCGATAAAAACCAAAATATTACCAAGACTTTTGCCATCGATCGTCCATTTTTTTCGCCTTTTGTCAAATGGGCATCGGGTGTAAATTTCAGTCAACAAAATCAAAAAGATTCGATACAGTTTCCCGATTCTGTATTCATTCCACGTGAATATATTTTCAATTCACAAGATTATTGGATTGGTTATGCAATGCACATTTTTAAGGGCAATACCGAAAAAAACAGAACAACAAATTTGATAGTTACGGCACGTTTTCTTCGGGTTAATTTTGTAAAAAAACCACTCGAAATAGTCGATCCACAACATAATTATTCGAACGAGCATTTTTACTTGGCAGGCATTGGAATTTCAAGCCGAAAGTATGTACAAGATTCATATATTTTTAAATATGGAGTAACCGAAGATGTTCCCGTTGGAAAGGTTTATTGCTTAACGGGTGGGTATCAAATTAAGAATAATGTTGGACGACTTTACATGGGAGTTCGTTTTTCGCAGGGAAATTATCACCGTTGGGGATATTTAAGTACGAACTTCGAATATGGTACTTTTTTTCGAGCAAAGAAATCGCAGCAAGGAATGATATCTGCCAGTTTCAACTATTCAACTCAATTATTAGAAATAGGAAAATGGAAGATTCGACAATTTGTGAAACCGCAAGTTTGCATTGGAATAAAACGCTTTTCGTACGATAGCTTAACAATCAACGATGGCTATGGTTTAGATGGATTTAACAGTAAACGCTTGTCGGGAATTAATCGCATTGTATTGACATTTCAAACACAAACCTATGCACCTTGGAATCTAATTGGCTTTCGTTTTGGTCCATATTTAACCTATTCTATGGCTATGTTAAGCGATGCATCAAGTGGATTTATTCACAGTCGAGTGTATTCGCAATTTGGCTTAGGAGTATTAATCAAAAACGAGAATTTGGTGTTAAAATCTTTTCAAATTTCACTGTCGTTTTACCCAATAATTCCAGGAATTGGCCAAGATGTTTTTAAACCCAATGCATTCCGAACTACCGATTTTGGATTTAGAGATTTTGAAATAGATAAACCAGAAACGACGGTCTTTCAATAGCTTTTTTACAGATGATTACAATCAGAAATATATTCAAAAACATAGCTAAACTCTTTGGTGAAACCATCAATGGTTTTGTAGCCGATAATGCTTTGAAATTAAGTGCCGCATTGTCGTATTATACCATATTTTCATTACCACCATTGTTGATAATAATCATTTCGTTGAGTGGTGTATTCTTTGGTGCTGATGCAGTTAGTGGGCAAATATTTGAACAAATAAAACTATTAGTTGGAAATTCAGCCGCATTGCAAATTCAAGAAACAATTAAAAATGTAAAACTATCGAACAGTAATGTTTTTGTCACTTCGGTGGGAATTGTAATTCTCATAATTGGAGCTTCGGGTGTGTTTGTCGAAATACAAGATTCGCTCAATTTTATTTGGGGATTTAAAGCAAAACCCAAACGTGGAATCGTAAAGTTTTTGTACAACCGCCTTATGTCATTTGCTATGATTGGTTCAGTTGGTTTTTTATTGCTTGTAAGTTTAATTATAAATTCAGTCATTGATATTTTAAACAAACGTTTGGCATTAGTTTTTCCGCACAATACCATCATTTTATTTTATGTTATTAATGTTTTGATTGTATTCATTATCATAAGCATTTTATTTAGCATAATATTTAAAACCTTACCCGACGGTAAAATTGCATTAAGCGATAGTTTGGTTGGAGCATCGTTTACGGCATTCCTTTTTATGGTTGGGAAATTTGCCATTGGGGCTTATTTGAGTAGGTTTAATATCGCATCGATTTATGGTGCTGCAGGTTCGATAATTTTAATTCTGGTGTGGGTTTATTATTCAGCAATAATTCTCTATTTCGGAGCCGAATTTACCAAAGTTTATGCCAGCCTTCATGGTCATAAAATTATTCCTAACGAATATTCGGTGCAGGTTAAAAAGTGAGAGGGAATTTACTTGTAAATATCTTTTCGATGACCAACTTAAACAACAGTAACTTGAGTATATAATCTATTGTATTAATATTGAAAAATGATAAGTAATAGATTAATCGGTTAATAAGAAAATATTATATTAGCGGACAAATATTAATAGACTTAAACCGATGAATAAATACGTACATTTTATTTCAGATGAGCATTTGCTTAATTGTATTGCTAATCTTTATAAGTCATATTTAAAAGCAAAAAACAATGTTACTAAAAAGAATTTTTATAGAAATAAAGTCGATACAATCAAATTAACTTTTGATGCTAAATTTAATAGTATTGATGAAGAAAGTCTTATTCAAGCCGAAATATTACGACAAATAGATAAGTCAATTAATAATTCTATTGGAACTTTCCATGAACAAATTCTTGGAGGAATATCTGGTTATGAAGTTGGTAAATTAAGTGGTTTTGATATAAAAGCCCAAAATAATACATTATTTGCAGATATCAAAAACAAACATAATACGATGAATAGTAGCTCTTCTGAAAGTTTATTCCAAAAACTAAAAGGATATGCCGATACGTATAAAAAAGCCAATTGTTATTGGGTGCAAATTTTAGCTAAAAGCAGTTTTAATGAGTTGTGGAAAGGTGAAATAAATGGAAAAGAATATAGTCACAGTAGAGTCTTTAAAATATCAGGAGACCAATTTTATGCATTACTCTCTGGACAAGATGATGCTCTTTTTCAATTATATAAAGTGCTTCCAATTGCAATTAAAGACTACTTAAATTCAATAGAACAAAATAATAAAGAAACTCAAAATTCTGCATTAGACGAAATTAAATTAGAAACGTCAACATCAAAACGGAGTATACTTGATCAAATAAGTTTTGAGAATTATAGTTATTATTTAGGTTTTGATAAGTTATAATAATTATTCAAAAATCTAACGACAGAATATCCAACTTCTCTTCCTAAATTAACTGGAACAGCATTTCCTATTTGTTTGTATTGTTGTGCAACAGACCCAGTGAACTCCCAATCATCAGGAAAGGTTTGGATTCGAGCATATTCACGAACTGTAAAAGGTCTAGTTTCATCAGGATGACAACGTTCTGTTTGTTTTTGTGCTGGACTACATGTTAACGTTAAACATGGTTCGTCCCAACCAATTCGTCGAGCGATACCCGTTTTACCTCCACCAAGATAAAAACTTCCACCCATAAATTGTTTTTGGATATCAATTGGTAAGTCACGCCAATAACCCTTAGGAGGTACCAAAGCCAAAACATCAACTTTACTTTTAGGATATTTAGCCCCAATTGATTTTGGAACATTATTTTCAAACAATTCGCCTTTTGTTAATGCATCTTTTAATGTGTATATTTTTTTGTAAGGCTTTGGATATTCAAAATTTACAGTAATATCCTTACGTATTCCAACAAGAATTAATCTTTCTCTTTTTTGAGGGACTTTATAATTTATAGCTTTAAGAATTTGAATTGGAACTACATTATAGCCAATTTCATTTAATATGGAAATCATTCCTTCCAATGTTTTTCCATTTTCATGACTCAATAAACCTCTAACATTTTCACCAATACAAATAGGTGGATTAACTTCTTTAACTACTCTAGCAAATTCGTAAAAAAGAGTTCCTCTTGCATCAGCTAAACCCAATTTTTTACCTGCATAACTAAATGCTTGACAAGGAAAACCTCCTGTGACAATATCAACTTTATTATGATAATTCGAGAAATCGAATAATTTAATATCACCTTCTAATACATTCCAATGAGGTCGATTTTTACGTAAAGTTTGACACGCAAATTTATCTATTTCATTCAACGCGATACATTTTAAACCTGCTTTTTCCATTCCAATAGCTAAACCTCCAGCACCAGCAAATAATTCCAAAACGGTATAATCATGATTTGGTTCAACAAAATTGGAATCCAAATTTTGAACTTCTTTAGGTATGAATTCCGAAAATAAAGTTTGAACATCTTCTTTTCTATAAACCCTATAATTACTTATAGGTTCGCGAACTGCAGAAAATTTGCCATCTCTATCCCATCTTCGTAATGTTTCTTTGCTTTTACCCAATAATTCAGAGGCTTCTGTAAGTGATATATATTCATTCATAACCAAGTTGTGTAACCTTATACAATGGTTACAAATATATAGATTAATTTAATATAGAACTCATCCATTTATTAAAATCTGTGAAATATGCAATTAAGCCCAATTTTGTTATAATATTTAAATGCTTAAATATCTTCAACTTTGATTAGTGAAAATAAATTCACAGATTAAATAGAATGATATGAAAAGTAATGAATCATTACAAAAAGATGTTCAAGATGCAATTAAATATGAACCACTATTGCATGCTGCAGAAATTGGTGTTACTGCATTTGAAGGCATAGTAACTTTAACAGGTATTGTTAATACCTATGCTAAGAAAATTGAAGCTGAAGAAGCTACAAAAAGAGTATCGGGTGTAAAAGCTATTGTCGAGAATATTAAAGTTCATTTTGGTCAAGAATTTAGAAAGACCGATAACGAAATTGCTGCCGATGTTCTTAATCTTTTGAAATGGAACTGGGAAATTACCAGCGATTTAGTGAAAGTAAAAGTAGAAGATGGTTGGGTTACCTTAACGGGTGAGTTACGTTGGAATTTCCAAAAAGTAGCAGCTCAAAAAGCTATTGGAAGTCTTTTGTTTATTAAAGGATTAACAAATAATATTTCGATTAAAACAGATGTAAAAGATCTTATTGAACAAAAAGATATTGAACGTGCTATCAAAAATAATTGGGCAATCGAAAGTAGAAATATCAATGTTTCTGTTCATGCAAATAATGTAAAACTAAAAGGAAACGTAAATTCAATTTTCGAGAAAGACGAAGCTGGACGTTTAGCCTGGAATGCCAAAGGTGTTTCAACTGTCGAAAATGACTTGGTTGTTGTTTACTATTAAAAAAATATAAATAATACCATTGTTTAAATCAATACAGACCAAATATCAATCTCCCAACCCTCTTTTCTAAGAGGGCTAAAACAGCCAGTGACGCCAAGCCCCATTGGCTAACGGGGTTGGGGGGATTGATTTTCGTTAAGCTAAGCTTGTCGAAGTATTTTATAACAACAAAACATCTACTGTTATCATAATTAAACTTCCCTTCCTATGAAAACAAAACTATACTTTCTAGCCTTACTTTATATCGCAACTTCGGCTTGTGTATCGAGTTCAAAAATGGAGGTTTCGCAAGCCTCAATTAATAAATTACAAAAAGATATCGATAACTATGTCGTGCAGCTCAATAGTTGTAACTCGCAGGTTAAAGCATTGGTCGATGAGCAAACAAATTTGCAAAACGACAATGTTATGGCACTCAATGAGCTCAAAGAGCTTTCAAAAACCTGTAAGACAAATGTTGCTGATGAGGCAAAACGTTTGAAGAATCTACAAACTTTGATGACTGCTCAAAACAAACAAATGGCAACTGTTAAAGATGCAATTGCCAATGCTTTGATGAATTTTAAATCGGACGAAATAAACATTTACTTCAAAGATGGTAATGTATATATTTCGATGGAAGAAAAGTTGTTGTTTAAGTCGGGTAGCGATGTGGTTGATGTTAAAGGAATAGGAGCTCTTAAGTCGCTTGCTCAGGTATTGAAAAATACTAAAGATATAAATGTAGTCATTGAAGGACATTCCGATACCATTCCCATTAAAACACCACAATTTAAAGATAATTGGGATTTGAGTACAGCAAGGGCAACAGCCATTGTTAGGATTTTAACCCTCATCGATGGTTTCGATTCGAAACGCATTACAGCATCGGGACGTAGTAAATTCCATCCCATAAAATCGAACGCAACTGCCGAAGGACGTGCTGCAAATCGCCGTACCGAAGTTATTCTCTCACCCGACTTAAAAGGTCTATTTCAATTATTGTATTAATCATTTCTCAATTCTCCATTTTCAATTCTCAATTTATAATGTGTGAATTATATAACTTATATATCTAATTCTATGATATTCTTCGTTTTATTAAGTCTACCTTTTCAAAATATTAAACCCTCTTTATGAATAATCACATTACAAAAGTTCTTGGAGTTTCATTTCTCGTTATTGGTTTAGGATTATGTGTACTTTCATTCTCATCGTTAATGGCAAGTAAGCAATCGCTGGAACTAAGTAACATAAGTATCGAAAATCTAAAACCACATCACCTTAATTGGTCACCAATGATTGGCTTAGTCATTATTGGTATTGGTTGTATCGTATTATGGCAATCGTATAAAAAAACGAATAGAGTTTGAAATTATATATCAAATATATGGTGAGCAACCGTTGTAAAATGGTTGTTAAAGAAGAGTTAAATAAGCTCGGAATATTCTACATGATTGTCGATATGGGGGTGGTTGATATAATGGATGAGATCGACGAATCGAAACGCGAAGAAATTAGGAAAGCTCTGCATCAGTCGGGTTTAGAATTGATGGATGATAAAAAGTCTGTGCTGATTGAAAAGATCAAACAGGTTATCATCGAAATGATTCATTACGACTGCGAACTTCCAAAGATTAATTTCTCTGATTATTTGAGCCAAAAACTCAATTACGATTACACTTACATGGCCAATATGTTCTCGGAAGTACAGGGAACAACTATCGAAAAATGTATCATTGCTCATAAAATAGAACGTGTAAAAGAACTGATAATGTACAACGAATTTAATTTGACCGAAATAGCCTGGAAGATGCAATACAGTAGCGTTTCGCATTTGTCAAATCAATTTAAAAAAGTTACTGGTCTTACACCGTCGCATTTTAAGAATATGAAAGATCAACGCAGAATTCCACTTGAAGATTTGTAAAATAGTTACAAGTTAGAAGTTCCAATTAGGCTCGAGCGGACTTGCAGTCCGTTCGTTTAAAATAATTAAAGTACGGACTGCAAGTCCGCACTAGCAAAGGTGTTAATTTTGAGTTTTGAGTTAGTATAGAGCGGATTAGGCTCGAGCGGACTTGTAGTCCGTTCGTTAAACGAAATAAAAGTACGGACTACAAGTCCGCACTAGCAAAAGATTTATAAAATAATTTATGGAACGAACAGTATTACATTCATCGCATTATGCCAGCAACCTTATCGAAGCTAGCTTAGATCCACTTATTACCATCGATATTAATGGTATTATTATGGATATAAATCAAGCAAAGGTTGAAATTACTGGTGTGGAGCGTATAGATCTTGTTGGTACAAATTTTTGTGATTATTTTACCGATCCAATAAAGGCTCGCCGAATATATCAAGATGTTTTTACGCTTGGTTCGGTTGCAAATGCATCATTAACGTTCCGACATATAAACGGCAAACTTACCGATGTGCTTGTTAATGGATCGGTTTACAAGGATGATAATGGAAATGTGATTGGTGCTGTTATGGTCGCACGCGATGTTGCCGAACAAGTTTGGGCTATTGAATTACGTTCGGCAAACAAAGAACTTGCTTTTCAGAACGATGAAAAAGAGAAACGAGCTGCTGAATTACTCATTGCAAATAAAGAACTTGTATTTCAAAATGAATTGAAGGAAATACGAGCTGCCGAATTAATAATAGCCAACAACGAACTTGCATTTCAAAATAACGAGAAAGAAAAACGTGCCAATGAATTGAGTGTTGCCAATAACGAATTGATTTTTCAGAATGACGAAAAAGAAAAACGTGCCGCCGAATTAATCATTGCAAATAAAGAACTTGCTTTTCAAAATGAAGAAAAAGAAAAACGAGCTGCCGAATTAATTATTGCCAATAAAGAACTTGCCTTTCAAAATGAAGAAAAAGAAAAGCGAGCAGCTGAATTAATAATTGCCAACAAAGAACTCATTTTTCAGAACGATGAAAAAGAAAAACGAGCAGCCGAATTAGTTATAGCCGATAAAGAACTAGAGTATCAAGCTGGTGAAAAAGAAAAACGAGCAGCCGAATTAGTTATAGCCGATAAAGAACTTGAATATCAAGCCGAAGAAAAAGAAAAACGAGCTGCCGAGTTAATTATTACCGATAAGGAATTGGTTTACCAAACTAAAGAAAAGGAAAAAAGCAAAACGGCCAATAAGGAGCTTGAAGCTTTAAGTTACTCGTTAAAGTTGGCATCGCAATATTCGCGAAGTCTTATTGAAGCTAGTCTCGATCCCTTATTTACAATTAATTTGGCAGGAAAAATAACCGACATGAATAATGCCTCGATCAAAGTTCTTGGTATCGACAGAAAAGTGGTTGAAGGAAGTGACTTTTTCGATTATTTTACAAAACCCGATAAGGCTCGTGAAGTATATCAGGAAGTATTTGCTAAGGGGTTTGTTTCCAATTATCCTCTTACAATTCGCGATGGGAAACTAACCGATGTGTTGTTTAATGGTTCGGTTTATAAAGATGATCAAGAAAAGGTACAAGGTGTGGTGGTTGTAGCCCGCGATATTACCGAACAAAAACGAATTGCAAGCGAACTTACCGAAGCAAAAATATTTGCCGAACTAGCAACCGGATTTGCCGAAGATGCTAAGATAAAAGCCGAAAATGCTACTAAAATAGCCGAAGATTCTGTGAAAGCAAAACAACAGTTTTTGTCGAACATGAGTCACGAAATTCGCACACCAATGAATGCAATTATTGGATTCACAAAAGTTGTGCTAAAAACAGAATTGACGGTCAAACAAAAGGAATATCTTAATGCCATAAAGTTAAGTGGCGATGCATTAATTGTACTTATCAACGACATACTTGATCTTGCAAAAGTTGATGCAGGAAAAATGAATTTCGAAAATACACCATTTAAAATGGCAGCATCAATCTCGGCGATGATTCATGTTTTTGAAATTAAAATTCAAGAAAAAAACATTCAACTCATTAAAAAATACGATAAAAATATTCCCAAAGTCTTGGTGGGCGATTCGGTGCGATTGCATCAAATTATCCTTAACCTTCTTTCCAATGCTGTGAAATTTACCAATAAAGGAAAAATTACAGTTTCGGTTAATCTGTTAAGCCAAGATGATGAAAAAGTGGAAATAGAATTTGCCGTTGCCGATACCGGTATTGGTATTGCGAAAGATAAAATAGATCATATTTTCGAGAACTTTCAACAAGCATCGAGCAAAACATCGCGACTGTATGGTGGAACTGGTTTAGGACTCGCTATTTCAAAACAATTAGTGGAATCGCAAGGTGGAACTGTCGCAGTAAAAAGCAAAGTACGCGAGGGTTCAACATTTAGCTTTATCTTGTCATTTAAAAAAACAAATGGTGAAACAGAGCTGGAAACCGAGATAGTAGAATCGAATGTTGATGTTAAAAATATAAAGATTTTGGTTGTCGAGGATATCGCCCTCAATCAGCTTTTGATGAAAACTGTTTTAGAAGATTTTGGTTTTAATTGTAATATTGCAGGTAATGGAAAAGTTGCAATAGAGATGTTGCAGAAAAAAGATTATGATGTTATTCTTATGGATCTTCAAATGCCCATAATGAATGGTTTTGAAGCAACCGAATTTATTAGGAAAGTTATGAAATCGAAAGTGCCAATTCTTGCATTAACGGCCGATGTTACTACTGTCGATTTAGTAAAATGTAAGTCGGTAGGAATGAACGATTATATTTCGAAACCAGTTGACGAAAAATTATTGTTCACCAAGATTATCGAACAATTAAAAAAACCATCGCTATTAAAGGAAATTGAAATTTTAGAGACTAACCAAACTTTACAAGTGAAACCAATTAAACGCTACAATTTTGTCGATTTAACCTATCTAACAAAACGAACCAAAGGAAATAAAACATTAATGATGGAAATGATTGCTCTCTATCTTGAACAAACTCCTCCATTAATAAGCATTATTAAGAAAAGCTTGTTCGATAATGATTGGGTATCGCTGTCGGGAGCTGTTCATAAAATGATTCCATCGTTTGCAATAATGGGCATAAATAAAGATTTCGAACAATTAGCTAAAAGGATCCAACATTTCGAAGACCCCGCGGCTCGATTCGAAGAATTGGGACACATGGCCTTACATCTCGAAGTGGTTTGTGGCAAAGCATGCGAAGAACTAACTATTGAATATAATGAATTGAAAAATGCTGTTCAGTTAGAATGATGAAATTGGACGGCTCGAGCGGACTTGTAGTTCGTTCGTTTAAACCAATAAAGCATGGACTACAAGTCCGCGCTAGCAAAGTCCCTGGCTGTTTTAGCCCCCTTGGCGAAGGGGGTGACCCAAAATATAGAATAATACTAGGCTCGAGCGGACTTGTAGTCCGTTCGTTTAAAACAATAAAGCACGGACTACAAGTCCGCGCTAACAAAGGATTGATCAAAATATAGTAAAAAAATAATTAACCATTAACCATTCCTCCAGTCATGACCAATGAAAAAAATATAACCCTATTCCTTGTCGATGATGATGCATTGTTCTTAAAATCATTAGAGATAGAATTTGAACAGCATTTTAAGATAACCATAAAAAAATATGCAACAGGCGAGGAATGTTTAGCACATCTATCGCAAAATCCCGATATGATTGTGTTGGATTATTATTTAAATAGTATCGATCAAAATGCTATGAATGGACTTGAAACACTCAATAAAATAAAAGCTTTAAATCAGAAAATACCTGTTATTATGCTGTCCTCGCAAGATAGTATTGATGTCGCTGTAAATTGTATGAAACATCATGCCTACGACTATATTGTAAAAAGTGAAACCGCATTTTTCCGTCTACAAAAAGCTATTACCTCATATTTCAATCATCAAAAACTCGAAAAAGCTTTGAATTGGTATATGGAGAAGATGTAGGTTCTGAGTTTTGAATTACGAATTATGAATTACGAAATAAACGTTACATCTTTTGAAAAGGTGTAACGTTTCCTTTTGAGTTGAAGCAAAATTCGGAGCATGTTCGGCGATTTGCTCCAGCCGTCGTCGTTTTATTTTCAAAGGCTCTGCCTTAGTTGTTAATATCAGGTTCGAACGGTCTGCAAGTCCGATCGAGCCACGTATTATATACGATAATAATACATTTTCATAAATATATTATTCGAAAATTAGCAAATAGTCCTATTTCTTATCATCCGAACTTTCGGATTTACACAAATAAGACTAAAAGTATCTTTCCGAAACTTCGGAAACTATGTTTTAGGTGTAAAAGTACCTTTCCGAAACTTCGGAAAATCCATTTTAGGTATAAAAGTAGGTATCCGAACATTCGGAAACCTACTTTTATACCTCGAAGCCATTTTCCGAACATTCGTTAATACAAGTCCGCACTAGTTAACGATTTTTAAATTAACCATTCATCATTCACCATTAATTAACATGTGAATATTACAATTCAAACCTAATACAATGTAATAATCTCAGCCATCATTGGAAGTATATTTATTCTAATTAAATAATACTACTTAACCCTATATCCAATGATTAAATCATCTTTAGAAAAGAGAACGATAATCTTCTTTTACTTTGCCATATTTGCCATAATAGCTATACTTGTTCTGTTCTATTTCAATGCACAAAAGGTTGAGTCGACAAGTAATTTGGTCGATCATACTCAGGAAGTTCTTCGAAAAAGTAACGATGTTCAATTAGATATTGTTTCGATTGAGAGTAGTTCAAGAGGATTTGTGTTAACTGGCGATCGTAATTATTTAACACCTTTCGATAATGCAGTTAAAACAATATATAGTAATGTAGTCGAATTGAAAGAACTAACCCTTGATAATGAAAAACAACAATTACGAATTGATTTGTTGCAAGATTTAGTTAAAGAAAAATTGGTTTTTATGCAAAAAACAATTGATGTAAGAACCTTAAAAGGGCAAACCGAAGCCGAACAATTATTAGCAACGGGTACAGGCCGAATTCTTTATGAAAAAATAAGTAAAACAATTACTGAAATCGATATAGAAGAATTTGGCTTATTAAAACTTCGAAAAGAAGATAAAAAAGCAAGTACAACTAATTTTGATATTTTGTTTTTATTGCTTTTGGTACTTGTTACGTTCGTAATTCTCCTATTAATATTCATTTCAAAAGCTCAAATTGCAAAAAACAAAATAGCCGATGAGCTTTCGAAAACTACCGATTTATTTCTTAATCTGTTTAATTATAATCCTGCATCAATAGCCATTAAAAGTATTGAAGATGATAAAATCATAAATGTCAATTATAGCTTTTTAGAATTATATGGCATTATTTCAAAAGACGATGTTATTGGGAAAACTCTCCAAGAATTAAATATCCATATCAATCATGAACATGAACTTGAAATAGCAAAACTCATTGAAGAAAATAACACACTAAAAGATTATGAAGCCAATGTTTTTACTCCACGAGGTGAAAGTAAATGGATCTCAGCATCGGCTTTAATTCTTGAGGTTGATGGAATTCCTTGTCTCTTTTCTGTGTCAATCGACATAACTCACCGCAAAAAAGCCGAGGATGAATTACTGATTGTAAATAAAGAGTTAGAGGCATTTACCTATTCTGTTTCGCACGATTTACGAGCTCCATTGCGTGCCATTAATGGTTATGCCAAAATTATTCAAGAAGATTATGCATCAACTTTACAGGAAGATGGAATGGCATCATTGAATGCGATAATGAAAAATTCGAGGAAAATGGGTGAACTCATCGACGATTTACTTGCATTTTCACGCTTAGGTCGAAAAGTCGTTGAACTCACCGAGATAAATATGTTGAGCCTTGTAACAGCCGTTAAAGAAGAAGAACTGAAAGCTAAAACGAGTACAAACGAAATTGAATGTACAATACTCGACATTTTACCAGCTTTAGGACAGCCGGCTTTAATCAGACAAGTTTGGGTAAATCTCATTTCAAATGCCGTTAAATACTCGAATCATAAACCTAAAATAATCATTGAAATTGGATCGAAGCTTATTGATAATCGGGTCGTATATTATGTAAAAGATAATGGTGCTGGCTTCGATATGCAGTATTACGATAAGCTGTTCGGCGTTTTTCAACGTCTGCATTCGCAAGAAGAATTCGAGGGAACTGGCATTGGATTGGCAATTGTTAAGAAAATTATCAATCGTCATAATGGAAGCGTTTGGGCAGAATCGAAAGTCAACGAAGGTGCATGTTTCTTCTTTAGTCTACTGCCGATAAATTGAAAATTGAAAATTTAGAATTGAAAATTATAAATACAATTTAGCTCGAGTAGACTTGGCTCGAGCGGACTTACAGTCCGTTCGTTATAACTAATAATAGCACGGACTACAAGTCCGCGCTAGCAAAGTCAGTGCTAGCGAAAATTGAGAATTTAATATAAATCCCGATAGGGATTCAATTTGAATAACCACCAGTGAAACTGGTGGCAAGAAAAGAACAACAGATGTTGAACCCCGAATGAGGTTGAATAAAATGTTTTTATAAACCAAGGATTTAATTCAAGTCAACACTAATATAATTGTAAGAAATAGGAAGAATATTTTGTCGCATTTTAAATTCACCCCGGTGCTTTGCACCACCCCCTCTCTTTATAAAGAGAGGGGGAAAGTTTGCAAAGCAAACTGGGGGTGAGTTAAAAAACTCATAACTAAAAATTAACAACTTAAAACTATAAAAAATGAACTACAACGACATTGAAATTTTATTTGCAGAGGACAACATCGACGATGCTACATTAACCCTGCGAGCTTTAAAGAAAAGCGGATTATCTAATCCCATTCATCATGTAATGGATGGTGCCGAAGCACTCGACTTCTTATACTCTAAAGGTGCTTATGTTGGACGTAAACCAAACAGTCAGTTAAAGTTAATTTTGCTCGATTTAAAAATGCCAAAAGTGTCGGGTAGCGAAGTGCTTGAAAAGGTAAAAAGCGATCCTGCATTAAAAAATATTCCTGTGGTAATTCTTACCTCATCGAAAGAAGATCCCGATATAAAACGATGTTATGCTCTTGGTGCAAATAGTTATATAGTGAAACCCGTTGAGAGCGATAACTTTTTTAAAGCTATTAATGAATTGAGTTTTTATTGGATGATATCAAACCAGCCACCGCAATAATGTCAACTCGGTTACATATTTTACTTGTCGAAGATTCAGATTCGGATGCCGATTTACTCATCCGTTTTCTGAAACGGGAAAATATCGATTTTATTCATTCGAGAGTGTGGGATAAACCTTCGTTTATTACTGCTTTGCACGAAAATAATCTCGATTTAATCATTGCCGACCATTCACTTCCTCAATTTAGTGGTATGGAAGCTTTTCGCATTGCTAAGAGTGAGAACATACGCATTCCGTTCATCTTGGTAACAGGTACCGTTACCGAAAATGTGTTAATTGAATATGCCAAAGAAGGTATCGATGATTATATCTTGAAGGATAATTTACTCCGACTTCCATCGGCAATCGATCATGTTCTGAGTAAGAAAAAGATTGAAGATCTGAGTGAAAATCTTGAAATCGTATTGAAGGATTTGAACGATAGTATTAATTATGCCAAGAGAATTCAAAATGCAATGTTGCCCGACACTGCTTTGTTGCACGATTGTTTTCCCGAATCGTTTATCTTTTTCCGACCCAAAGATGTGTTGAGTGGCGATTTCTATTGGTTTAAAAACGATGGCAATATCTTTTTTGCTGCTGCAGCCGATTGTACAGGGCATGGAATTCCGGGTGCATTAATGAGTATGATAGGAATTGAAAAGCTCAATAGTTCGGTTCTTACAACTAAATTACCATCGGAAATATTAAAACAGCTCAATAAAAATATTGCATTAGCATTGAGTCAATCGAATCAATACGAGCATAGTTTCGATGGTATGGACATTGCTCTTTGTTCCATAAATATTGATACTTTGATATTGCATTTTGCAGGTGCAAACCGTCCGCTTTGGATCGTTAGAAACAATACAATTGAAGAAATTAAAGGAACCAAACAAGCAATTGGTGGAATTTCAACAATGTTGACTCCAAATTTCGAAAGTATCGAAATCCAATTATACAAAGGCGATACCTTCTATATGTTTTCCGATGGTTTTGCCGATCAATTTGGTGGTGAAAGTGATAAGAAATTACTTTCAAAAAACTTTAAACAATTGTTACTTTCCATGCAAGGTTTACTCATGAGCGAACAAGAAATTCATCTCCTGCAATTTATTGAAACATGGAAAGCTACTACCGACCAAATAGATGATATTTTGGTGATTGGGATTCGGATTGTTTGAGATACACGAAATTCAAATCTACTAACATGATCAATCCATCGAGGTAGAGACACAAAATTTTGTGTCTCTACAGTCTGCAGATTTACCTCTTCACATATTTTACAATCTTATGATACAAAATTTCTTCGTCGATGGGTTTCGAAATATAATCGTTCATACCTACCGACAGGCATTTACCTATATCAACGGTTGTAACATCTGCCGTAAGGGCAATGATTGGTATTTGCGAATTCATTTCATGGCGAATAAATGCCGTTGCTTCAAAGCCATTTAATTCGGGCATTTGCAAGTCCATCAAAATAATGTCGTATTTGTTCTTTTGTAAATGTTCGATTGCTAATTTTCCATTTTCAACAATGTCTATTTTGAACCCAAAATCGAGGAGTATTATTTTAATGAGTAATTGATTTAAGGGTATATCTTCGGCAACTAAAACGTTCACATTTTTAATGACTTTCCCTTTTAAATCTATTTTTGAAATATATTCAGGTTTTTTAATGTTTTCATGAGTTAATGCTGTTTTTGTTTTTTCAAAACTCATAATAAAACCAAACGTAGAACCAATTCCGAATTCACTTTTTAAAATTATTGTTCCACCTTGTAATTCCACTAGTTGCTTCACAATTGCTAATCCTAAACCAGTACCGCCAAACGATCGACTTGTATCTTTGCTTGCTTGTTCAAAACTATTAAATATATATTCTAATTTTTCTTTTGCAATTCCTATTCCAGTATCGATAATGGTAAATTCTAGGGTTATCTTTTCGTCATCTTCTTTTGCCAAGCAAACATTTATTGTAATTGATCCTTTGTTTGTAAATTTTACTGCGTTACTAAATAGGTTAAGTATTATTTGACGTAATCGCATAGCATCACCTATCAATATGGGGGGAATTCGGTTGTCATAGATCTTTATTAATCGAACATTCTTTTCTAGTATTTTCAATTCAAATAATTGCAACATCAAATCAATAGAGTTTTCAAGGTCGAATGAACTTTTTTCAAAAGCCATCTTTCCTGCATTTACTTTAGCTAAGTCAAGTATATCATTAATAAGAATAATAAGTGAATCGCCCGAAACTTTTATGGCATTTAAATATTCCATCTGAGTTTCGTCGAGTTTTGTTTTAAGCACCACATTGGTAAATCCAATAATGGCATTCATAGGTGTGCGAATTTCGTGACTCATATTCGACAAAAATTGTTGTTTTGCTTTTACTGCATCTTCAGCAATTTGCGTTCGTAATTCAGCTATCGTTTTTGCTTCTATTAATTCATCATTACTTTCATTACTTCTTTGTAATGCTTTTTTCTTAATATCGAGCTTAAGCTCCATTTCTTTTTTCTCTTTAAGTTGCAGTGCATTTGCCAACTTTCTTACATCGGTAATATCGGTAAATGCAAGAACAATCAATTCTTCTTTATTGCTTTGTTGTATTATTCGGTGAGCATTTAGAAGCATTATTTTATTTCCAATGTTTGGAAACATATGCTCGACCTCATAACCTTCGAAATGATTGTTTTTCGGAACTATTTCATCAAGTAATTTTCGTAAACGAGGAATATTCCATTCGCCATTTCCAAGTTTATACAGTAATGTTCGCTTGCTTTCGTCATCTGATATTTGGAAAAAAGTACAAAATGATTTATTCGCAGATTTTATTCGTAGATCTTTGTCGAGAATCAACATAGGTTCGTGAATGGTTGAAAGTATCGTTTCGTGATAACTATACAATTCTTCCACTTGTTGGTTTCGAACTTGTAATTCTTGATTTGTTGTTATAAGTTCTTCATTGGTCGATTCAATTTCTTCTTTCGATGTTTCCAACTCTTCGTTAAGACTTTGTAACTCTTCATTACTCGATACTATTTCCTCATTAGCACTCTGTAACTCTTCGTTTGCTGCTTCTTGATCTTGAGTTATCGATGCCATATCGGAGCGAGCTGCTGCAATTTCTTCTTCCAGTTTTTTTATACGTCGATCTTTCGCAGTGGTATTTGTTTTGTCATTATCTGTTATTTGTTCCACAAATTCGGTTTGAGGTACACCACTAAAAACAATAACCAACAATTCGTCTTCTCCGTCTATTTTTAATGGTGATACTTCAATGTCGACTATTCGAATGGCTGTTCCCGTTTTTTTTCTATTCATTTCTATGCCTATTTTTCGTACCGTTTTTTTTGTTTTTATGGCATGATGAATGGCATTACGAAGCTCGAATGTGATTTCGATATTTGCCATTTTTAATATATTGAAACTGGCTTTCCCCGACGAATTTTGCAAATACGATGATGTTGCACCTCGAAACTGTAGAATCTCTAAATCATGATTAATTACTACGCTTGCTGGCACATGTTGCATTAATAAATACGTATCGAAAGCACTACCAAGATTTCCATTCGTTGTAGTCGTATTCTTTTTAGGAATACTCGAAGTTTGATTATTCATTTGTGTTGTTGTTGTTTGTAAAATACGAGAGGTAATTTCAGATATTGAATGCGAATTGGAATTATTTTTACGGGTATAAATCTTGAATTTTTTATTCAAAGGTGTTGTGAATAAATGCAACGATGTTCCAATTGTTTCGGATTTCCCAAGCATTAAACAACCATTTTCGTTTAAGGCATAATGAAATGTTGCTATAATTTTTTTTTGAGCAGAAGTATCCAGATAAATAAGCATGTTGCGGCAGCTTATAAAGTCCATTCTCGAAAATGGAGGATCACGTAAAATATTATGTGTTGCAAATATACATAAATCACGCAATGTCTTTGATATTCTATATTTATCTTGCGATTTAGTGAAAAATCGTTGTAGACGTTTGGGCGAAACATTTTCGAGTTTTGATTTTGAATATTCACCAAGGCGTGCTTGGTTTATTGCTTCAGCACTTAAATCCGAGGCAAATATTTGAAAAGGAATGTTTACATTCTTCGAGTCTTGAATTTCGAATAATAGCATTGCAATTGAGTAAACTTCTTCGCCAGTAGCACAGGCAGCTACCCAAATTCGAAGGGGTATGTTTTTCGTTTTATCTTTTAGTAAACGAGGTAAAATACTGTTTTTTAAAAGTAAAAATGCTTCTGGATCTCTAAAGAATTCGGTAACGTTTATAAGTAAATCTTGATATAATAAATCAATTTCATTACTTTTCTTATATAATATTTCGTTGTATTCTTTAAGTGTTGTGACTTTTTTAATTAGCATTCGACGAAGTATTCGTCGTTTTATGGTATTCATCTTATATTGATTAAAATCAATATTTTTCTTTGAAAGGAGAAACTGTAAAATGTTTTTAAGATGTGGATCATTATTGTCTATTTCATCTTCGGGGTTTATTTTTACAATATGTTTTTGTCTTGGATGTTTACTAATCCAATTTAATTTATTGGCAATTTGTTCGGGCGACATCACAAAATCGACTATCCCTTCGGCTATTGCTGATTGGGGCATACTACTATATTTAGCCGAATTGTCTTGAGCAAATGTAATACCTCCAGCCATTTTTATATCTTTCAATCCAATTGTACCATCACTTGCACTTCCTGAAAGAACAATGCCTATAACATATTCTTTGTGAGTTGTAGCCAAAGAACTAAAAAGAATATCTATAGATAAATTATTGCCTTGCAAACGTGGAAGTAATTCTATATGTCCATCAGTAACTTTTATTTCTTTGTTATATGGAATAACATACACATTATTGGGTAGTATTTTATCCATATTTTCAACATCATGAACTTTCATGTTTGTTGATTTTGACAATAGTGATGTTAGTATGCTTTCGTGGTCGGGACTAAGATGTTGTACATAAATATATGCCATTCCTGTTGTTGGAGACAGGTTTTTTAATAGTTTTGTCATTGCCTCTAATCCACCTGCCGATGCACCAATAGCGACAACAGTAAAAGGAGCTTTACTCTGTTCATCATCTTTCATCTTATTGTCTTGAGATGCGAACTTATGTTTCGAAACAGATGTTGATGATTTTTTTTTCTCAGAATGTAATTTTTCTGGTGAGCTTAAAAGTGATTGTTTCATTTTCTACGAGTTTAACGTTACGAAAAGTCAACGAACACTTTTTTACATTATAGTATCCATGATGTGTTGTAAATATAGTCTTTATTCTCAGTTAATAATTTATTGTTGGGTGTTTTTGCGTATTATTCTTTTGTTTGTGCCTGCTTTGCTTATTTTCAGCACTTAAGCATATGTATGAATGATGTGTGTTGTACTAAAAATTGTGTAACAATCATTTTCTATAAAGCTCTAAACTTTGTAGATAACGAAAAAAATTGCAAACAACGTTTGATTTGTAATGATTAAAGGGAAAATAAAGCCCTTCGACAAGCTCAGGGTGACTGTGGTGAGAATTTCGTCATGCTGAGCTTGTCGAAGCATTTTTTTTGCAATAATTTCTTATAGTATTGGTAGTCAAACGAAATGTTTTGAAATTCAACTAATTAAAAAATATGAAAAGATGAAAAAACTAGAAAACAAAACAGTATTTATAACTGGAGGCTTATCGGGAATAGGAAAAGCTTGTGCAATTGCTGCAGCACATGAAGGTGCTAATATTGTTATCGCAGACCGAAGTCGAGACTACTCAATTGATTCATTGAACGACATAAAAGTCATTCAACCCAATGCTATTCATATTGAATGTAATGTATCTGTTTATTCGGAAGTTGAAGAAGCAATTAAATCAGTATACAATACTTTTGGTCGACTCGATGTTGCTCTTAACAATGCCGGTATTGGTGGCAAGCCAAGCAAATTGGCCGATATGGATATAGAATCGTGGTTACATGTTTTAGATGTAAATCTGAATGGTATTTTCTATTGTATGAAATTGGAATTACAGCAAATGATAAAACAAGGTGGTGGTGTAATTGTAAATATGTCGTCGATAACGGGTAAAGTTGGTTATGCAAAATCGGCACATTATGTAGCTTCGAAACATGGAATTTTAGGAATAACACAAACTGCTGCACTCGAATATGCAACCGAAGGAATTAGAATAAATGCTATTTGCCCAGGATTTATAAATACTCCCTTGCTTAATAAGTTGGAACTAACCAAAAACGATGCTGTTAAAAAACATCTTTGCGAAATGCATCCTATGAATCGTTTGGGAAATTCAGAAGAAGTTGCTAAAGCTTTTATCTTTTTGGCATGCGATGATAGTGCGTTCATAACAGGAACTGCACTTGATGTTGATGGTGGGTATTTGGCTCAGTAAGTTTGAAAATCATTGCTTTCAAGTTTAGCTCAAAGTCTAAGCCTTTTTTTACCTTAGTAGTAAATTAATGATTAGTTTTTAACCTTATTGCCTTATAATGTGTTAGATAATTAATAAGGTTTATAGATCATTAGGGCTTTGCTACTAAGGTTTTATTAATTAGAAATAAGGTTTTGTCATGCTTGTTGAAGCATCTTTTCAAAATAGAAAACTTATAAATATAAGTTTGTTGGAAAACAATTCATATAAATACAACCCATGCCTCCACAAAAAACAAAACCTTATCTCATTTCAAAAACAATCGACCACTATTTTGCCGATGTTTCTAAGGCAGGTTATTTTGTTCTTCGATTTTTTAGAGAAGCATTTGTCCCAAGGTTTCATCTTCGTGAAATCATCAATCAATGTTTCGAGATTGGGGTGAAATCGCTTCCATTGATTACGCTCACCGGTTTTATTATTGGCATCGTTTTTACCAAACAATCGCGACCATCATTATCGGAATTTGGAGCAACATCGTGGTTGCCATCGTTGGTGACGATTGCCATTTTAAGAACATTGGCAGCATTGGTAACTGCACTTATTTGTGCAGGTAAAGTTGGTTCAAGCATTGGTGCCGAATTGGGTTCAATGAGAGTTACCGAACAAATAGAGGCAATGGAAGTTTCGGCTATCAATCCTTTTAAATTTCTTGTTGTAACTCGAGTTTTGGCTGCAACTTTTTGTTTGCCAATATTAAGTGCGTATTGTGGTTTTGTTGCGTTAATTGGCTCTTACGTTAGTGTTCATGTTACCGAATCGACAAGCATTGTTAGCTTTTTTACAAATGGTTTTTCAATGATTTCATTTCTCGATATCAACGCATCGGTTATAAAGTCAATGGTGTTTGGATTTACCATCGGAATGGTTGGTTGTTACAAAGGTTATAATGCATCGAAAGGTACGCAAGGCGTTGGAAAAGCAGCAAATCAAGCTGTTGTTTTAGCTATGTTTCTGGTGTTTATTGAAGAAGTCGTTATTGTGCAAATGGCAAATTGGATTCGTTATTATTAGTGATATGGAAATACAGTTAAACAATACAAACCCAGTTATTTCTATTACAGGATTATGTAAATCATTTGGCGATAACGATATTTTAAAAGACATTAATCTTGATGTTTTTAAAGGTGAAAACCTTGTTGTTTTAGGTCGCTCGGGTGCAGGAAAATCGGTGCTTATAAAAATTATAATTGGCTTACTTACTCCTGATAAAGGTTCTGTTTTTGTGCTGGGAAAACAGGTCAATACACTATCGGGAAATGAATTGAATACATTGCGTTTACGAATTGGATTTTCATTTCAAAACAGTGCATTATACGATAGCATGAATGTGCGAAAGAATCTTGAATTTCCATTGACTATGAATGTTCGAAATCTGAGTCGAAAAGTAATTGATAAAACGGTTGAAGAAGTTTTGGATGCAGTGGGTTTAAGAGATAAAATTGACGAAATGCCATCCGATCTTTCGGGAGGTCAACGCAAACGAATTGGCATAGCCCGAACATTAATCTTAAAACCAGAAATAATGTTGTACGATGAACCAACAGCCGGGCTCGATCCTATTACAAGTCAAGAGATTATAATACTCATAAATAACGTTCAAAAACAATATAACACAAGTTCAATTATCATTACACACGATTTAACTTGTGCCAAAGAAACTGGCAATAGAGTCGCGATGTTACTAGATGGCCGTTTTGTGAAAGTTGGAACTTTTCAGGACGTTTTCGATTCCAACGAGGAAGAAATTAAAGGATTTTATAATTACAATTTTACTCAATAAACAATGAATGAACCAGTAAATAAACGAGCAACGGTTGTTGGTATTTTTATTCTAGTCGGAATAATTCTTCTTATTGGAAGTATTTTAACCATTGGAAATCTGCATTCTACCTTTACACGAAAAATGAGGATTTCAACCTTATTTACCGATGTCAATGGTTTGCACGAAGGGAATAACATTTGGTTTTCAGGAGTGAAAATTGGTACGGTAAAAAAAATGGAATTCTATGGAAAATCGAAAGTGAAAGTATTGATGGATATTAATATCAATTCGAAACAATTTATTCGAAAAGATGCTGCCGTGAAAATTGGTACAGATGGTTTAATAGGGAATAAAATTCTGATTATTTATGGTGGAACATCAAATGTGTCGGAAATTCAAGAAGGCGATACGCTTTTGAACGAAACAATTTTATCGACCGAAGATATGATGAATACCCTGCAACAAAACAATTTGAATATTTTGTTGCTTACCAAAAAACTATCAAAAGGTGAGGGAACAATTGGAAAGTTATTGCAGAACGATTCGATGTATTATAAGCTTTTTGCTACTATTAATTCTGTTCAAATGGCTTCGGCAAATGCTCAAAATGTTTTAGCTTCTTTATCAACTTTTACCGAAAAGATAAATAAAAAAGGAAACTTGGTCAATACATTAGTGAGCGACACACTTCTCTTTAAATCTCTGCAACAGTCAGTCTTTAAAATCCAAAACATAGCTGATACTGCAACTGTTTTTATCGATAATCTAAAGAAAGCTAGTACAAACACAAAAAGCCCCATTGGTGTTTTATTGTACAATGAACAATCGGGCAATTCGTTGAAAACAATCATCAGCACTTTAGAAACTAGTTCGGTGAAATTGGACCAAAATCTTGAAGCTTTACAACATTCTTTTTTGTTGAAAGGATTTTTTAAGAAAAAGGGGAAATAGTTTTTCTTTGCTAGCTAGGCTAGCGCGGACTTGTAGTCCGTGCTTTTATTCGTTATAACGAACGAACTGCAAGTCCGCTTAAGTCGAATTAATAAAACCTATGCTATTTCTAAAAGAAAATTAGCATCAATATGTAATTTGTCATGAAGTTTCTTCGCCAGTTTTAAATTTAATCGAGCTTTACCGTTCATCAATTCTGATATTCGAGTATCGCTAGTCTCAAGCAGATTTGCCAATTGTTTTTGTTTAAGATTCATTTCAAACATTTTAAAACGAATCATTTCTTTAAGCGTTGCAGGTGTTTTAATTGGCATTAGTGGAATACTATCTTCATAATGTTCAGCCATTATTGAAAGCTCTTGAAGTGTTTTTGTGTCATTTACCGATAAACCATCACCATTAGAAGTACTTTTTTGTAATAACACTTCAATTTGTTTCATCACCTCATTATATTCGGATCTATCTGCTATAACTTTTGTATTCATACTCTTACATTTTAAAATTCTATTATATAACACCACAATCAATCTTATCATATTGAGCGTGGGTGTCAATAAACCTTATAAATACTGTTCTTATGTTAAAGAATATTATTGCAACCAATCTGTAATTATTACCTTTAATATTGAAAACGTATCTATCGTTACCAACATAATCTACACTATTAAATGTGTTCTTTACATCTATAAGACTATTCCAATTAGCATGTTTCGTTTTATTATACCAGTCATTTAGGATCACAATTAATTTATGGGGAGTAAGTCCAATTAAGCAAAAAGTTTTTCCAATCTAAAGAGGAAGAATTTAACATCAGTAACCCCTCTAAGATTTGCTC
>Ga0302286_10000421_pt1 | contig 34976 bp, 27 predicted proteins | sample III_Fen_E2_3_FD_198765 | JGI IMG/M metagenome (GOLD analysis project Ga0302286, IMG submission 198765) | Peat permafrost microbial communities from Stordalen Mire near Abisko, Sweden - III_Fen_E2_3 | ecosystem: Environmental > Terrestrial > Soil > Wetlands > Permafrost | place: Sweden: Abisko...
ATTAAATTTGTAAAAAGCGACTCTGCTTCTACAGAAGGACTTTCAAACAATGCAGGCTGAATACACCGAAAAACAGCAGGATTTTGAAAAAAAACAAGGCACTTACTCGGAGCTAATGAAACAGACAAAAACAGCTGAATTACAAACAGCTCAGCAAAGCCTTCAAAAGTTCCAACAATCGGCAGAGCAATCGTTACAAACTCAACGGGTTGATTTGTATAAACCTATTATTGACAAAGTGAATAAGGCAATTGCCGACGTAGCCAAAGAAAACGGATTTACTTACATCATTGATTTATCTCAGGGTGGAATTATTTACCATGCTGAATCGAGTATTGATATTCTTCCTAAAGTGAAACAAAAATTAGGATTACCAGAAAAACCTAAGGCTGCTGAAGCAAAAGTTCCTGCTAAAAAATAAATTGAGCAACCGCAATAACGCAACAAGGCGATCACCAAAATGATCGCCTTGTTGCGTTTATAAACGTTCTATAAACGAATACTTGAAATACGACTAAATTTATAGTCACAAAACCTTCAAAACATTTGCATGACTAAATTTATAGTCGTATATTTGTATGGAAGGATTGACAATTAAAATTTGATGGATATGCAACTGACAAAAGCAGAAGAACAGGTAATGCAACATTTGTGGGAATTAGGCGAAGGCCTTGTTAAAGATATTCGCGACCGATTCGACGAACCCAAACCCGTGCGAAACACCGTTTCAACCGTTTTGCGCATTTTGGAAAAGAAAAATTTCGTTTCTCACAAAACATACGGGAATGTGCATGTTTATTATCCTTTAATTTCAAAGGAAGAATACTCAAAGACTCAGCTCTTCGGATTAATGAAAAGCTATTTTAACAACTCATTCCCGGCAATGGCCTCCTTCTTTGCCCGCGAAAAAGACCTGACCATTCAGGATTTGGAACAACTTTTGGAAGAAACCAAACAGGAAATGTCAAAAGACTAATATCATCACTATGGAAGCAATTACATTGTACTTACTTAAATCAATAATCTGGTTAACAGGTTTTGCATTGATCTACATGTTGTTTTTGCGGAACGAACGTTTCTTTAGTTTAAACCGCATCTTCCTGATTTCAGGAGCTCTAGCTTCCATCTGTTTTCCTCTGATTAACTGGCATTATGTAGTCGAACTACCCATGGTATTAACCCCGGAAGATCCTAATCTTCCGCTGGTAAATACGGCCATTTCCACATCTGAATCTCCGGTTTTGAATCCGCTGTTTCTCGCATATTTATCAGGAGCTTGCTTCCTGTTTTTCAGACTTATTAAACAACTATTCCAGATCAACGGAATTATCCGAAAGTCTGAAATCACGAAATTCAACTCGGTAAAACTAATCCGGACCAACCGGTATGCTGCCCCGTTTTCATTTTTCTCGTTCGTATTTGTCAATCCTTCAACCAACGACATTGAAACAAACGAAATTGTGCATCACGAGGCCGAACATATCCGGCAAAAACACTGGATTGATTTACTGTTGTTCGAAACACTCTGCATCATTCAATGGTTCAATCCGATGATCTGGCTCTATGGTCGCTTCATCCGTCAAAACCACGAGTATCTGGCCGACGAAAAAGCACTGCAAAACACTGCCAATCCTGCCATTTACCGTGCTACTCTTTTGAATCAAATGTTTGATGCTCCGGTTATCCAACTGGCTAATTCATTCAATTATTCGCTCAACAAAAAAAGATTCAGCATGATGAAACAAACAATAAATTCACCCATCCGAAAACTTAAACTGTTACTGGTATTGCCGCTTATTGGCGGAGTTTTCTATGCCTTTGCAAGTCCTGAATACAAATTGGTTTACTCCGACATGGGGTCCGACAAACCTGTTAACACAATAGAACAGGCTGTAGAGGAGGCTGTTTCCGGAGTAAATGCAAGTTCCGAATATTCAGATCAAAAATCAGCACCGGAATCAGCTCTACTTCAAACTGAATTTGGAAAAAAGAAAGATAAAAAAACAGCAGAAAATCCGGCTATAAATCTAACTCTTTCGACAATTGATTCTGCGCTGATTCTGCTTGATGGGCTGGAAATCAGTAAAGCTGAAATGGAGAAAGAAAAACCTGAAAATATCGAATCAATTTCTGTACTGAAAGATGAATCGGCAAAAGCACTTTACGGCGAAAAAGGGAAAAACGGAGTAATAATTATCACTTCAACATCTGGCTCTAAGAAAAATGCAGGTTCAGAAAAAACCTCCGATGTTATGGTTATTGGATCAGGAACACAAAATAGCCAGGAAAACTCTACTTCAGATGGGAAAATTGTTATTCGAAATATTGATCCATCGATGTCAAAGAACCCGCCCTTAATTGTTATTGACGGTACCGTTCAAAAAGGAAAGAAAATAAGTGACATTGATCCGGAAACTATCAGTTCAATCGCTGTTCTAAAAGACGAGAATGCTACCAAAAAGTATGGAGTTGATGGGGAAAATGGAGTAATTGAAATAACCACAAAAGCTGCAAAAAATGGTACATTCGTCAATACTGAGCAAATGCCTGAATTTCCGGGAGGACAAGTAGCCCTGCGCAAATACCTATGTTTGAACATGCGATATCCAGCAAAAGCATTAAGGAAGGGAATCGAGGGGGAAGTATTTGTCAGTTTTACCATCACTACAACAGGGCAGGTTGTTGATGTCAAAATTTCAAGAGGTGTAGATGCTTCATTGGACAAAGAAGCTATCCGTATTGTAAAATCCATGCCTAAATGGACTCCGGGAATGGTTGTGGATGAAAAAACGCACGAATTAGTCGCAACCTCAATTTCTTATACAATACCAATAACATTTGCACTTCAGATTTCGGACAATCATTAAACAGGCGCAGCTTCAACGAAAGGGAAACTAATCATTGCACCGAATCCAACCGACAACAATGCAACGATTACCCTCGATGGCTCTGATTCACAGAACAAACTTGATGTCAGCATTTATGACCGCTTGGGTAAACTGGTCAAGAAAGAACAAAAAACAGGCCCAAGTTTCAATATTTCTGTTGCCGATCTGATAATCGGAACCTACTATTTATTGGTTACTGATGGCTCCATTCAATACACAGGAACACTTCAGATCGCTAAATAAATTTTCGCCCGAAGGCTGGACTATATGCTGTCTTCGGGCTATAAAACAAAATAAAACCAGAAATATGCAACTAACCAAAGCTGAAGAACAGGTGATGCAACATCTGTGGAGCATGGGAGAAGGCCTGGTCAAAGATATTCGCGACTGTTTCGACGAACCTAGTCCTGTTCGAAACACCATCTCTACCGTTATCCGGATTCTTGAAAAAAAGGATTTTGTTGCTCACAAAACCTATGGGAACGTGAATGTTTATTATCCGTTAGTCTCAAAAAATGAATATTCCGGAAATCAACTTTTGAGCTTGATGAATAACTATTTTGACAACTCGTTTCCGGCCTTGACTTCGTTTTTTGTTCGGGAGAAAGATCTTTCGCTTACCGACTTTGAACAAATCATAAAAGAGACCCGAATAGAACTAACAAAAGACTAAACTCTAATAATATGGAAGCATTTATACTTTATCTGGTTAAATCATCGGTCTGGTTAACAGGATTTGCCCTTATTTATCTGATGATTCTTCGAAACGAACGATTCTTTGTATGGAATCGGGCTTTTCTGATTACGGGTATTTTAGCTTCCATCTTTTTACCATTTTTCACCTGGCATTTCACGGTTATACAACCAGCTATACCAGACCGGATTATGGTTTCTGAACCGCAGTTGCTTAGTGATTCAGGTACTGCATCGGTAGCCTATGCAAACAACATCGGGTCTTTTTCGATGCAACAACTACTGTTGTTCATTTACTTACTGGCAATTCTTTTTCTGATTCTCCGAACCATCAGGCAAACAGGTCCTGTAATCAGGTTAATCAGAAATTCCAAAATCGTTCAATACGACACCGTAAAGCTGATACGCACAGACAAGTATCCTGCTTCGTTTTCATTTTTTTCGTTTGTATTTGTCAATCCTTCAATTTCTGACACTGAACTTATCGAAATTATGAATCACGAACGGGAACACATCCGGCAACAGCATTGGATTGACCTGCTGCTATACGAAATTACTCGTACCACACAGTGGTTTAATCCTGTAATCTGGCTATATGGACGAATGATCAGGCAAAACCACGAATATCTGGCCGACAAGCATGCGCTGCAGCACACTGCAAATCCGGCCATTTACCGTGCCGCCTTACTTAACCAGCTGTTCGAATGTCCGGTGATTTCACTGGCCAATTCGTTTAATTATTCTCTTAACAAAAAAAGATTTAACATGATGAAAAAGATAACATATTCACCCATCCGAAAATTGAAATTTTTATCAGTAATCCCTTTAATAGCAGGCGTTTTATACGCTTTTGCTGCTCCTGAATATCAACTTGCACAAACACAGACAAACACCAGTACAGATATTCAAAACGTAACTCTGGAAAATAAAACAGTTAAAGGGAAGATTGTTACAGAACAAGGAAATATCTTGAAAGGAGCGTCAATCATTGTTTCTGGTACAACTATGGGAACCATCTCCGACACTGACGGAAACTTTAAAATCCAAATGGACAGCAATACCCCGATCATAATTTCATATGTAGGATATGGTTCAAAAAAAGTAAATCCTGATTTTGAGAAAGATATGGTTATCCAAATAAAAACCGAAACCATTGGAATCGAAATGATGGAAGTTAATTCTAGGACAACAAAAAAGGCCAAAGAACCCAATAGAGATAAGACAACATCCCTTTCCAGTGTAAAAAAAGATAAAAATGAGATACCAAAGGAAACAACAAAAGAATATTGCATAGTTGAACAAATGCCTGAATTTCCTGGAGGGTTCAATGCTTTAAAGACTTTTATTGAGAACACACTAAAGTATCCGATCGTTGCCCTTGAGAATAAGATTATTGGAAAAGTTTTTGTGAAGTTTGTGGTCAGCAAAGACGGAGGTATTTCTGATGCTAAAATTTCAAAAGGTGTTGATCCATCTTTAGATCAGGAAGCGTTGAGAGTGGTGAATTTAATGCCGAAATGGACTCCGGGAAAACAGAATGGAGAAACCGTTGACGTTACTTATGAAATGCCAATTAAATTCAATCTTCCACCAAATTTAAAGAGTAAGTAATACTGGCTGAAATAAATGAAAGACTAAAATCACTGAACTAAAAACAAAGGCGATCATTCGAAAACGATCGCCTTTGTTTTTTATAAAAAACGCAGACCTGTAAGCCGGGTTCTGTGTCCGCCAGATGGCGGGTCTCTATCATTTATCCAGCCGGCTTATCACTAAGCCGATCAAGCAACCTACCCCTCACGACTTCCGAAGAACCAAAGCGGGTCGCCCTGTATTCCGGCGTACCGGAAAATCGTGATATATTTGGTCTTTCAACCCATCAGAGGTACGGCTGACGATGTTGCCACCGCCACCGGTGAGCTTTTACCTCGCCTTTTCACCCGTTCCCAGATTTGACACGTCAAAACCAGGTGGTCATTTTCTGTTACCTTACTGCAAACTTTCGCCCGCCTTCCTATTAAGAAGCATGGTACCCTGTGTTGCCCGGACTTTCCTCTCCCTCACCCGAAGGCAAGGCAGCGATAGAGCGTTCTGCGCCGCAAAGATGCTCAAAATACTTGCGAGTTACAAGTTCCGAATTGCATTTCTCCCGCAACACGAAACCATAAACTCGTTATGCGTTTTTCAGAATCACCATCGTAGCTCCATAGCCATACTCTTTAAAGCTGGCATCCTGAAAATAGTACTTTTTGTATTTGGTGCTGAGTTCCTTTCGAAGTTCAAGTTTTAATGTTCCATTACCAACTCCATGAATAAAAACAATCTTTCGGGTTCCATTCGCGATAGCTGTTTCTAATTCGTTACGAAATCGTCCCAGCTGAACATCGAGCATCTCGTGATTCGACAATCCCCGGGTATCCTCCAGTAATTCATGAATATGCAGGTCGATCTCGACCAAATCTGGAGATGAAGCTCTCTTCACAACCACCTTTTGTTCATCTTTTTCATGTACAACTTTGGCTATTTCGCTCTCGGTTAGCTTAGCAATTTCGGCGTCCATTCCGGGTTCCAACAACGAAAATACAATTGCAGGTAAAGCGAAGAACTTTGTTTTTTCGTAACTATTTTGACGATAAAACTTCACCGGATTCAAGCGAAGACTTTTCACAACCGGACTTTCCAAACCAGCTGATTCTTCTTTGAAGAAAATTAACTGAAACTGAAACTCCGGAAGCTCGTTCAAATCCATTCGGGTAAAGCTCTCCAAATAACGTTTACTATTGGGGTTCATTTTACCCGAATCAACGCTACGATAGGTTTTATCCTTCAGATGGCTGTAATTGTAGAGTACAAAGTTATTACTGTTGTTGACCAGATATACTTTCAGTTCACCATCTACCGGATTAGATTCATTCTGAGGTACAAAAGCCAGATAAAAATCAGGATCATCTTTCCCCGCAACATATTTAGGTTCTACTTTTACCTGCACTTTCTCTTCGGCTTGTTCAGGTTTCTTTTCCGGCGTTCTGGCCCGATTGGAACGTTTCTCCGGATCCATGGAAACAGTATCATCCACAACCACCAACTCACTGATTAGCGTTGGAATCTCAAATCCATCGTAATCTTCAACATTGACCATTGTTTTATTGATCACCGATTTTACAACACCGCCTCCCACGGCATTCAAAAATCTAACTTTATCTCCTGCTTTTATCATTGTTCAAAATTTTACACAAAACTACGATAAAAGACAACAGACGCAAGATTACAACAGGAAGCAAAAACGACAAAAATTAAACGTTCAGGTTATTTTGACCAAAGCCTTGGAAACTGTAATTTTGGGCACTCAAAAACTATGGAAAACGAAAACAAATTATACGAAGAAGTAACCGGCATATCCATCAGCGATTATTCCTATGATTTGCCGGACGAGCGAATTGCAAAATACCCGCTGGCTGAACGGGATCAATCGAAGTTACTGGTTTGGAAAAATGGATCAATTCAGGATGCTCAATTTGTGAACCTTTCTGATTTTCTTCCGGCAAATAGTCTGCTGATATTCAACAATACCAAAGTTATCCGGGCAAGGCTTCATTTTCAGAAGGAAACCGGAGCAAAAATCGAGATTTTTTGCCTCGATCCGGTTGATCCTGCCGATTACCAGATTGCATTTCAAACCACACAATCGTGCATATGGAAATGTATGATTGGAAATCAAAAGAAATGGAAAGGCGAACGATTGCATAAAACCATCCGGATTGATGACTGTGAAGTTGAATTATTTGCAGAACAAACCAATCCGGAGAACAACAAAAGTTTAATCCGCTTTAGCTGGAATAATCCGGATTTTGAATTCTCAAGAATCATTGAGAATGCCGGATCATTGCCAATTCCACCTTACCTTAACCGCGAAACAGAGCAAAGTGATCTGGAACGTTATCAAACTGTTTATTCCAAGGTTAAAGGTTCGGTAGCCGCACCTACAGCAGGACTCCACTTCACCGACAAGGTATTTGAACAACTGAAAGCCGATGGGCATGAATTAGCTGAATTGACTCTTCACGTGGGGGCCGGCACCTTTCAGCCGGTCAAAAGTGAAACGATTTCAGGACATGAAATGCACTCCGAACATTTGTACATCAGTCGAAATTTCCTAAATAAGCTGCTGCACCACTCCGGGAAAAAAATTGCGGTTGGCACCACTTCGGTCCGAACTTTGGAAAGCTTGTATTGGCTGGGAGTTCAAACATTACAAAATCCTGAGATTTCAATCGAAAACCTGAAAATTTCACAATGGGAAGCTTATCAGGAACATGATTCAATTGTTTCGACAAACGAAGCTCTGGAAGCTCTTGTAAACTTGCTGGATCAACATCAAACCGATTATCTGTCGGCATCAACTCAAATCATCATTGCTCCGGGATATCAGTTTCGGATTGTCGATGGATTGATTACAAACTTTCATCAACCGCAAAGCACTTTATTGTTGCTTATTTCAGCCTATTTAGGAGACGATTGGAGAACAATATACCAGCACGCTCTGGCAAACAACTATCGTTTCCTGAGTTATGGAGATAGTAATTTATACCTGAAAGACTAAATCGTTTATCCTGAAAATAAAAATGCATGTCAGATTAACACTAACATGCATTTTTATTTTATTCTGAGGTAGTTATCAGCATATTCCTACAGCAGCCATCGCCAAATAAACTAAAGCTGCGATGACCATACTTACAGGGATAGTGAGAACCCATGCGATAAGTAAATTATTAGCAACTCCCCAGCGAACAGCAGATAGACGTTTAGTCATTCCCACGCCCATGATCGCTCCGGAAATTGTATGCGTTGTACTAACCGGAATTCCCATTCCCTGAGAAATACCAAACAAGGTAATTGCACCGGCAGTCTCAGCAGCAACTCCCTCAACAGGAGTAACTTTCGTAATCTTCGACCCCATAGTCTTAACAATTCGCCAGCCACCCATCATGGTTCCCATAGAAATTGCAGTATAGCAGCAAATTGGTATCCAGGAAGGTACATGCAAATGGTGCTTTCCCATCGCATCAATAGTCTCATTTACATGAACCCATTCAGGGATCGCAATTCCCATTGAATTTAAGTGCCCAACATAAACAAGCATCGCAGCACTAATAATACCAATAACCTTCTGTGAATCACTACCTCCATGACCTAAACTCAAGGCGCCGGAAGAAACAATCTGCAACCTTCGAAACCATTTGTTCGATTTATGAGGACTTACATGTCGACATGTCCAGAGAATAATAAGTGATATAATGTAAGAAATCAACATTCCAATAATTGGAGACAAGAAAATAAATGCAACGGTTTTCATAATTACAGCTTCATTAACAACCGAAAAACTTCCGGTATGAGCAACTGCTGCACCAGCAAAACCACCAATAAGTGTATGTGAAGAAGAAGATGGAATGCCAAAATACCAGGTCAACAGATTCCAGATAATAGCGGCAATAATTCCAGCCAAAATAACATGAAGACTAATGGCACTACTATCAACTGTTTTGGCTACAGTATTCGCCACCTTGAGGTCAAAAACCCAATAAGCGACAAAGTTGAAGAATGCAGCCCATAGAACAGCGGGAAATGGTGCCAAAACTTTTGTGGAAACGACTGTTGCAATGGAGTTCGCAGCATCGTGGAATCCATTAATCAAATCGAAAACAAAAGCCAAAACGATAATAACAATCAATAATGTAAGCATAGCCTAAAATAAAGAGTTTTAAATTAATGACAGAACCTGAATTAGGCGTATTTCACCAAAATGGTTTTAACGACATCTGATACGTCTTCAATCTTATTGGCTATTTTTTCGATATTTTGAATAATTTCTTTTTGCTTGATTAATTCAATCGGGTCTTTTTCATTCTCAAAAAGGCTGGATATTGCCATATGATAATACTCATCAACCCGGGTTTCCAACTTATTAATTTCTTTACAAGCTTTTAAAACTTTCTGCGAATTTTTAGTGTCTTCCAATCCACTGACAGCTACCTTAATCTGAAGGCATCCTTCATGAACCTGAGCTACCATGTCTTTCATAAAAGGACTAAAAACAGTGCAACGATACACTTCAACCTTTCCGGAAACTCCATATATCAAATCCACGACATCATCAATAGTAGAGGTCAATTCGTTGATATCTTCCCTGTCAAAAGGCGTGATAAACGATAGATTCAACACATCAAAAATCCGATTGGTAAACTCATCTCCCTTTTTCTCGATCCCCTTGATAGTCAATCCTAGAGCACGGCGTTCTTCCAACGAGGGGGAGTTGAATAATTTCACCAGTGCTGCCGATGCTTCAATCGTATTCTCTGCCGCCTGATTAAACATGGCATAGAATTTTTTCTCTTTTGGAACAAAGTACTTAAGTAAGCCTGAAAAATCCATATAAGTTATTTTAATGAAACTCAAAAATTAAAGGCTTTCGGGAAAACAGACAAGTTGTAATAACAATGTCACCGGACAACCAAAAATTCGAATACAAATATGCAAATAAGAATCTTACAGAAGTATCATACACCAACCAAAATAACTAAAAAATAAGGAGGACTTTTTATTCAGGTAACCATTATGTATAAATCATTTTTTCGAATCTCATCCTGATATCCAACGAACGCCCGGAATAATTTGGGATTTGACCATCGCATATCCATTGAATAAAATATTCAGGTTGGCGAAGAATTATTACATTTGCAGCTCCAATAGACGAACATCATCTTCTTTTCGAGTTGGTACATTCGTCGGTTAACTCTACTGCTGTGTTTTTTATCGGACTATTATCGACACCTCTGCCCTACCTGCTTCTTGCCGGATTCTATTTCTTCGGCTTTGCAATGGGTATGTTTCAAAATAGCACCGAAGACCAAACACTGGAACCTATCGCATCAATCACCATTGAGCATGAAGTGGCTCCTTCGATGGACAACCATTCTACTTTTCATTATCTGGGAGACACAAATAAAATACAGACTCAGTCTAAATCCTTACCGTCAGACGAATGTATTTTACCTTTATTTTCTGATTCCGGAATAATTCAGATCCTACAAAAAGATACTGGTATCCAGAAGTCATTATTCTCCAAATCCCGATTTTCTAGGCCACCGCCATCTTTCTGCTAATTTCCAAACCTTCACAGTTTAGTCTCTGGTATTTCGTTTGTATCCAAACACTTGGATTGAACCAACAATTACCATTGAGTATATTTAGCAATCAGGATAAACATAGCCATGATAGGGATAATAGGCATTAGCTACAAAATAGCACCAGTTCATATTCGCGAAAAATTTTCGTTCACCAAAGAAGAAATTGTTCCATTTTCAGAACTTCTTCAACGGGAAACCGGAATCGCCGATCTGGTGATCATTTCAACATGTAACCGTACCGAAATCTATTTTTCGCAAGACAAATACGATAACCAAACAGCTTTTGAGCTGGTGTACGAAACCATCAAAAAATTCAAAAATGTGACCGATCACTGCTGGCACAACTTCTATCACAAAGCAAATACAGCCGCTGTTCGCCATCTTTTTGAGGTTAGTTCCGGACTTGACTCTTTGATCATCGGCGAAGATCAGATCATTGGCCAGGTAAAAGAAGCATACCTGAATTGTACAGAAGCTGCACTTACCGATGCAGTGCTGATGCGACTTTTTCAAAAATCATTTGAAGCCGGGAAACGTGTTCGTACCGAAACCGGAATAAAGTTAGGAATCACTTCGGTTAGCAGTGCTGCTGTTGAAATGTGCGCCTGTCTGCTAGATGGGACATGCGACAAATCTGTTCTGATGATTGGTGCCGGAGAAACCGGACTTTTAACTCTTCAGAATATCTTTAAAAAAGGCGTAAAACAGATCGCTGTAACGAATCGAACCTTTGAAAAAGCAGAAAAAGCAGCACAAAAATACAACGGAACCACCATCATTTTCGAAGACTTTGAAAACCACCTTAATGATTACGACATTGTAATGGTTGCAACAGCGTCACAAACGCCAATTGTTACTGCGGAGATGGTTAAAAAATCGATTCTACGCCGCAACAATCAAAAACAAGTGTACATCGATCTTTCAGTTCCCCGCAATATCGAATTAGGCATTTCTGAGCTGGGAAACATTGATTTATTAGGCGTTGACGATCTTCAGGAGATTGTCAGACAAACTACCGAAAGTAAAAAGGAAAGCGCAGAACAGGCCAAAGTCATTATCAATGAAGTGGTATCTGATTTCTGCGAATGGTTAGCCAGCCGTTCGCTACGCCCGGCTATTAATGCAATAACGACCAATTTTCAATTTATAAATCAGGAGGAACTATCGACCTATAAAAAAATTGCATCTACTGAAATTCAGGAAATTGTTGACGACTATGCCCAACATCTGACTCAGCGTTACACCCGTTTATTGATTAAGAATCTAAAACAGCTAACTGACAACGGAAAAAATATTGATTCTCTTAAAATCATCAACGATTTATTTAAATTCGACTAAAATATCAGGAGCTAATTTTCATGAAAAAAAAGATACGAATAGGCACACGAGGTAGTCAGTTGGCTATTTATCAGGCCGAAAAAGTAAAAAGCACCCTTCTTAAGGTTTTCCCTGATTTAGAGGTTGAATTGGAAATTATAAAAACCAAAGGAGACAAAATTCTCGATGTTGCGCTTTCGAAAATTGGAGACAAAGGTTTGTTTACCAAAGAGATTGAAGTTGCATTATTAGACCGGACGGTCGATTTAGCCGTTCATAGCCTGAAAGACCTGCCTACTACCCTTCCCGATGGATTACAATTAGGTGCGGTTCTCGAACGTGGAGAATTCCGTGATGCTCTGGTTAGTAAAAATGGCAAAAAGCTCTCGGAGCTTGGAGCCAGAGATGTTGTTGCAACATCCAGTTTACGCCGGATTGCCGGAATCCGAAAGATAAACGATCAGATTACGATTAAAGATATTCGTGGAAATGTTAATTCCCGCCTGCAAAAAATGGAAGATGGCTACTGCGATGCCATGATCATGGCGGCTGCCGGGCTACAACGACTTGGACTTGAAAAATACATTACCGAAATCATTGATCCGGATATTATTACTCCGGCCGTTAGTCAGGGAGCAATTGCCATTGAAACCCGAATCGGAGATTTGGAAGTTGAACAGTTGCTTGCAAAAATAAACCATGAAGAAACATGGAAAGCAGTAATTGCAGAAAGGGCATTTCTGGCTCATTTGCAAGGTGGATGTCAGGTGCCTCTGGGCTGTTATTCCAGAATCGAAAATGCTCAATTGGTATTAAACGGATTTGTAGCCTCCACCGACGGAAAACAATACCTTCAGGATACCGTTTCCGGCGATCCGGATTTCGGATTTGAACTGGGTATCGAATTGGCTGAGAAACTCAAAGAACAGGGTGCCGTTGAAATATTAGCACAGATTAAATCAACGAATCAAGCGACAAGCTAAACAAATGGGAAGCATCCTCGAAAATAAAATCTTTATTTCGACCAGACCAGAAACCCAGTCTGCTGAACTAAGAAGCCTTCTGGCTTCCGAATCAGCGCAGCTACTCTCAATGCCAACCATCGAAATAAGATCTAAACAGCTTGAAGAGCAGGATCTCCTTCAATTAAAAAATATCGCATCCTTTAACTGGATTGTTTTCACCAGTCCAAACGGATTAAAATTCTTCTTTGCTGCTCTTTTCGAATTGCAAAACAACTACCAATTACCAAAACACCTGAAAATAGCCGTAGTTGGAAAAAAAACAGCTTCCGCCCTCGTTGAATATGGAGCAACAGCTTCATTTATCAACGCCGGAAATACTGCAGAAGATTTTGTAGCTGATTTTGAAAAATTAGTCAATCCCGGAGATCGAATTTTCTTCCCCGTTGGCAATCTGGCACGCACCATTATAAAAGATCAGATTTCGAAAAAAGCGGAATGTATTCAAACCGTTTTCTACGAAACGACTTGCCCGAAAAATAGTGACGAAAAAATATTATCCAGAATCGTAAACGACAATTATGCCATGATTGTACTGGCAAGTCCTTCAGCATGTAATAACTTGCTGCATTTGCTTTCAGGAAAAGCAGAACCGACTAAACTCAGACTGGTTTGCATTGGACAAACTACAGCATCCGAAGTATCAAAAAACAACATAAAACCACTTGTTGTCGCCGAAACAGCAAGTTCCGACGGTATTTTTTCGGGCATCATTAAATATTACCAGAATCAACAACTTTAAACTATACGATTATGTCTTTCCCAATTACCAGACTCAGAAGATTACGACAAACTCCTGTTTTACGAAACTTAGTACGCGAAACCATATTAACCCGTGACGATTTGGTGATGCCGCTTTTTGTTTGTCCCGGAAAAAATGTTAAAAACCCGATCTCGTCGATGCCCGAAAATGCTCAGCTTTCTGTGGATCTATTGGTAGAAGAGTGCCGCCGCTTATACGGACTTGGAATACAGGCTGTCCTGCTTTTTGGCATTCCGGAACACAAAGACGAACACGGATTGGTAGCCTGCGAACACAATGGAATTGTACAACAAGCAGTTCGAGCCATCAAACAAGCATTGCCCGATTTATACATCATTGCCGACATCTGCAACTGCGAATACACTTCTCATGGACATTGCGGAACAATTGTAAACGGAGATGTGCACAACGACCTAACGTTGGTCACCTTGGCCAAACAATCGGTATCACTGGCTCAGGAAGGTGTTGATATGGTTGCTCCAAGCGACATGATGGACGGACGTGTTGGTGCAATTCGTAAAGCACTCGACGAAAATGGATTCTACAATCTGCCGATCATGGCATATTCTGCTAAATACGCCTCCGGATTTTATGGGCCTTTCCGCGAAGCAGCTGAAAGTGCACCAAAATTTGGTAACCGGGCCACTTATCAGATGGATCCTGCAAATGCAAACGAAGCCTTACGCGAAGTGGCTCTCGACATTGAAGAAGGTGCCGACATTGTAATGGTCAAACCAGCCATGAGTTATCTGGATATTATTCAACGAGTCAAAACAAATTTCAACATTCCAATTGCTGCATATAACGTAAGTGGAGAATACTCTATGGTAAAAGCTGCCGCTGCCAACGGCTGGATCGATGAAAAACGACTGGTTCGCGAAATTCTTACATCCATCAAACGTGCCGGATCCGACATCATCATAACCTATCACGCTCAGGATATCATAAAAGAATTATAACAAAACGGATCTATTATTCCTGACTTTTGTATCTTGTCACCTGATAATTAAACATTCAACAACATGAAACAATATACCCAAAGCATTGAGGCATTTAAGGAGGCCTTAAAACATATTCCCGGCGGAGTAAATTCCCCCGTTCGTTCATTCAAGAGTGTTGACGGCGATCCTTTGTTTATCGCCAATGCCCGAGGTGCGAAGGTTTTTGACATCGACGGCAACGAGTACATCGACTATGTTGGCTCCTGGGGGCCTATGATTCTGGGGCATTCTCATCCGGATATTATCATGGCAATTCAGAAAACAGCAGCCAAAGGAACCAGTTTTGGTGCCCCAACGCTACTTGAAACTGAAATGGCTATACAGATCAAAAAAATGGTTCCATCCATTGATAGCATTCGTATGGTAAACTCCGGAACTGAAGCTACCATGAGTGCTTTACGACTTGCCCGTGGATATACAGGCCGCGAACTGGTTGTTAAATTCGAAGGTTGCTACCATGGTCACAACGATAGCTTTTTAATCAAAGCCGGATCGGGTGCATTGACTTTGGGAATGCCAAATTCTCCCGGAGTTACTTCCGGGACAGCCAAAGATACACTGATCGCTCGTTACAATGATCTGGATTCCGTAAAGGATCTGTTTATCCGCTATCCCGATCAGATAGCCGCTGTCATTCTGGAACCAGTGGCTGGCAACATGGGCGTAGTAATACCCGATCTTGAATTTTTAAAAGGAATCAGAGAACTATGTACCCGGTATGAAACCGTCTTAATATTCGACGAAGTAATGACTGGATTCCGGCTTTCCAAAGGTGGCGCACAGCAGATTTTTGGTATAACTCCCGACCTGACCACTTTTGGTAAAATCATCGGAGGCGGACTTCCGGTTGGTGCATATGGAGGCAAACAGGAAATCATGGATAAACTAGCTCCCAAAGGACCTGTTTATCAAGCAGGAACACTTTCAGGAAATCCATTAGCTATGGCCGCCGGACTTACTGCACTAAAAATTCTGGACGAAACCGAAGGATTCTATGATACACTCGAAGAAAAATCAGCCAGATTAGGTGACGGCATTCAAAAATGTTTGGATGATTTAAAATTTCCGGGAGTATTGAATCGGATTGGCTCCATGTTTACGCTCTTTTTCACCGAAGATGCAAAAGTAAGTTCATATGCTGATGCCTGTCGCTGCAACACCACAAACTATGCACGATTCTTTAAAATGGCTTTAGATAGTGGCGTTTATCTGGCGCCATCACAATTTGAAGCAGGATTTATGTCGGCTGCTCATACGACCAAAAAGATTGACAAAACGATTGAAGCTACATACGAAGCATTAAAAGTCTTAAAGAATTAAGGCTTACTATAAATTCCTTTAAATGAACACTTGTGCATACAAAAAACATTGAATGCACAAGTGTTTCATTGATGAAATAAATCTGGCAGGCTTTTTGAATATAGCCGAATAAGCTGACTCGAAAGTCAGAAAGAAGAAACAATTAAATCTCGATACCATGAAAACGAAAATTGGAATTTTAGTATTAGCCTTTTCTGCAAGCTTCTTTAGTTTACAGGCACAACGCTCATTTCGAACTACTACCACCACCCGTGCAATGAGTTATGATATTAGCGACAACCTGGATTTGGATGCAGTAGCTTCTATTTTTGGAGATTCAGAAAATCTGGAGGATTTTGAGCATCGGTTAAACGATCCGGACAATCGTATTTCAAACCTTGACCTAAATGAAGATGGATACGTTGACTATTTAAGAGTTATAGAAAATTCATCAGAACGTAACTCTTTAGTAGTTGTTCAGGCCGTTTTAGATAAAAATATCTATCAGGATGTTGCCACAATAGAAATTGAAAGAGTACCCAATGGTAATCCACGAATTCAGATTGTTGGCGATGTTTATCTCTACGGAACAAATTACATTATAGAACCCGCATTTGTCCGTACACCTCTGATCTTTTCTTTCTTCTGGGGGCCTCGCCATACCGTATGGAACTCGCCATATTCATGGAGCTCTTACCCAGGCTGGTATCATACCTATCGACCATATTCACCATTCAAATATCATCGGCGTATATATGAAAATATCAACCGGTATAACACGTATCATCGGGCTTCCGAACGATATCACTATTTCTCTGAAGAAAATTATAATCACATTCGCAGAAATGACTATGCTACAAGATACCCTGACAGAGCATTTTCCTCCAGAAATGAAGGGCTGAGAAATACTCAGGAACTTTATGAACGGAGACCTGAACGTTCAGTATATGATCGGAAAGGCTCTGATAACCAACGATCCAACGATCGTAGATATGAGTATAACAGAAATTCTACTTACGGAAAAGAGAGACCAACCATTGAACGATCAGTTTCGCCAACCCAGCCTACCCCTTCAACTTCAGGTAGATCGGACAATCAGGTTAATCCAAATACCACCCGTTCCTATGAACGCCCCAACACTGATTTGAGACGTAGCCAAACGCCCCGAGAGGACAGTTCAAATCAGAGAAATGTGGAAAAACCGAATTCATCCAACGGATCAGTACTGATAAAAACCGAAAATAGAAACGAACCTGCCGTTCAGCGATCAGTTCCTCAAAGTCAGGAAACACCAACACGATCCGGGAATCGGGTGGAATCAACGAAACAAAGATCGGAACCAAGTCCTGCAAAAAAACAAAGAGAAGTAAGAAGAGAACAACGTTCCGAAAAAAGAGCAAGCACATCTACCGGAGAAAGAGCTCCTCAGGAAAGACGAAGAACCGAATAATAGTTTTACAAACTCAAAACAGACCAATAATTGACAACGAATTCCATACTTTTAAAAACACTCCGAGGGGACGCAACTGCGCGCCCCCCGGTGTGGTTTATGCGCCAGGCTGGCCGCGTATTACCATCGTATCTGAAAATAAAGGAAGACTATACCTTCTGGCAAATGATGCAAAATCCGGAAATTGCAGCTAAAGTAACCTTACTCCCCATTCAGGATTTAGGCGTTGATGCAGCTATTCTTTTTTCCGATATTCTGGTCATTCCATACGCACTGGGGATGGGACTCGAGTTTAATGACAATGGTCCTTTGTTCGATCAACCGCTGGCTTTTCGGGATCAACCACTAAATGGCTTAAATCCTGATCCAGACAAACTGAATTATATCTATTCAGTAATAGACCAGATCAAACGCACAAAATCGCCGAATACACCGCTAATTGGCTTTTGCGGAGCTCCCTTAACCGTATTGTTATTCATGCTTCAAGGACTTGGTAGAAAAGGTGAATTCCCTGATGCCATCCGGTTTATCTATCAGAATAAGGAAACAACCCGTCGGTTAATTCAGATTGTCACCGACCTGTCAATCGTATATGCCCTTGGACAGATTGAACATGGAATTGATGTTTTTCAATTGTTTGATACCCATGCCGGATTGATTCCATTCGATTTATACGAAGAACTTTTCATGCCTTCAATTCAAAAAATTGCTTCTGCAGTTCGCGAAAAAGGCATTCCTTTTATCTTCTTCCCCAAAGGACTGGGTACTGGAATTGCAAAAATTACCCCGAACGAATGTGACTTTTTAAGCATCGACTGGCAAACACCTCTGACAACAGCCCGAAAACTGGTCGATCCGCAAATAGGGTTACAAGGAAATGTTGATCCTCGCCTGCTGTTTGCCAGCCAGCTGGAAATCGAAAATGCTCTGCTTCCATACATCGAATTCGGACGACAAAATCAAAACTGGATCTTCAATTTGGGACATGGTTTTATGCCGGGAATATCCTTCGAAAATGCAAAATTTCTGACCGACTGGGTAAAGCAAACCGATTGGGGACGGTAAAAATGAAGAATCGATTTTCCAGAATACAGAACGTAAATGATCACAGCTGAAGATATACAACTGTTAGTCGGAAGTGGAGAAGGATATAATGCTGAATTCAAAATATCAGTTCCATCAAAAGTCCGCGAACTTACAGAAGAAGTATGTGCTTTTGCCAATGCTGCAGGAGGAGTTATATTAATTGGAGTAGATGATCAGAACACAATTAATGGCGTAACAATTGACAATTCAAAACATTCAGCTATTCAAAACTCAATTAACGATATCACACCTTCATTGCATTGTTCAATTCATAAAGTTACAATCGAAGAAAAAACAATTGTTGTCATTGAAGTTCTTTCCGGCTCAAATAAACCGTATGTATTCTCCGGAGCAATCTATGTGCGAATTGGTCCTAATTCACAAAAACTGACCTCAGCAGAACAAATGCGCGATTTCTTCCAACAATCAGATAAATTATACTTCGACGAAGGATTATGTGAAAAATTTGATCCCAATACCGAGATTAATAATGAATTATTTAGGGATTTTAAAATACAGGCTCATATCGGAGAAAATATTGATGATCATCAGATCTTCTCCAACTTAAAGTTTTGTTCTGAAAAAGGTCACTTTAAAAACGGAGCAGTACTATTTTTTGGTAAAAAACCGGAGACCTATTTCGAAAAAGCGGTCATTCGATGTGTTGCCTTTAAAGTCCTCGATAAGCGATTCATTATTGATGACAAGTCCTTTGGCGGCCCCCTGCTGGAACAATACCGGAAAACGATTCAGTGGCTAACCGGAAAATTAGACATTAGTTACGACATTGAAGGACAAGGCTCGAATCCCAGAAAGGAAATCTGGGAAATTCCGGAAACAGTGTTAAAAGAAGCTATCCTAAATAGTCTTTCTCATCGGGATTATTACGACAAAGGAGCAACTACAACCGTTGAGCTTTTTGATGACCGCATTGAAATTGCAAATCCCGGAGGTTTGGTTAGTGCTATAAGCCCATCAGAATTTGGGAAAAGAAGCCATTCAAGGAATCCTTTAATCTTCGGTCTATTTGCCAGAATGCACATGGTCGAACAAATTGGCTCCGGAATAATTCGTATGAACGATTTGATGAAAGAGGCGAATTTACCTAAACCTGAATACAATACCAAAGGCATTTTTTCGATCGTTTTAATGCGTCCCCACAAAACTGTGGAGAAAACTGTGGAGAAAATAATCATGAAATTAATTTTCGAAAACCCGAACGTAACCACAAAAGAATTAATGGCAACGACACAGCTCACCAGAAGTAGCATTGAATATCAACTAGATAAATTAAAGAAAAATCAAATACTAACACGAATAGGCCCAAACAAGGGTGGCTATTGGCTATTTAATTCAACATCAAACTTCGCCCGCAAAATTGAAGTTGATAGTGTGGAAAAAACTGTGGAAGAAATAATCACAAATATGATCCGGACAAACCCGAAAGTAACCATAAATGAAATGATTAAAACAACCGGGTTGACCCGACGGGGTGTTGAATACAATCTGAATAAACTAAAGGAGAATGGGATTATTGAACGTAAAGGACCTGACAAAGGAGGATGCTGGCAAATAATTCAAAAAAGCTTAACCCGGAAATATTAAAAACATGACCAAACACGAATTACTCGAAAAATACAATCATCCGGTTCCCCGGTACACCAGCTACCCCCCGGCTAACTTCTTCACCGACGAATTTAATCCGGCAAATTATCTGGAAGCAATTGACCAGTCGAACCAATGGAATCCTCAAAATATTTCCATTTACATTCATATTCCATTCTGCCTGAAATTGTGTTATTTCTGTGGATGTAATTCGTATGCTTTGCGCAAAGATGAGGTAGTTGATGCATACATCAAAGCATTGATCCGCGAAATAAGGATGGTTACTTCGCGACTCGATAAAAGCCGAAAAATATCACAGATTCATTATGGAGGAGGCACTCCCAATGCAATTCCGGTTGAGTATATTCAGCAAATCAACGAACTGCTGTTTTCAACATTTCAGTTTATTCCCGATCCTGAAATTGCCATTGAAGTTAATCCGGCCTACCTTACGTTTGAGCAAATGGCAGGACTCAAAAAAGCTGGATTTAACCGTTTTAGTCTCGGAATTCAGGATTTCAGCACCGAAGTACTCAAGGCCGTAAACCGCGATAAACCAGGAATGCCTGTTGAAGATATCATTTCATTTCTAAAACAGGATTCGCCCAATATGGCGGTAAACCTCGATTTTATTTATGGTTTACCCAAACAAACAAGTGCAACTTTTGCTGAAGCTATTCAAAAAGCAATCGAACTAAAACCCGACCGCTTAGTGACCTTCTCATATGCGCATGTTCCATGGGTTAGCAAAATTCAGAAACAGCTCGAAAAAGAAGGGCTTCCGGCCAGTGACGAAAAAATAAAAATGTTCGAAACGGCTTATTCATTGCTTACTCAAAACGGATACGAGGCAATTGGTTTGGATCATTACGCCAACATCAACGATGAACTGACCCTGGCTCGCCGGAACAAACAACTGCACCGTAATTTTCAGGGATATTGTACACGACGAACAACCGGACAAGTATATGCTTTTGGAGTAACCGGAATCAGTCAGTTGGAAGGTATTTATGCTCAAAACACCAAATCAATCGACGAATACATTGCAAAAACCAATCAGGGAGAACTAAGCACAATCAAAGGGTACAAACTTTCGCCTCAACAGGTAGTCGTACGCGAAGTAATAACTGAACTGATGTGCAACGAACAAATCATCTGGAACGAAATTGCTGAACGATTAAATCTTACTTCCGAAGAAGTAAAAAAACAAACAACGTACAATCCGGAATTGCTTCAACAATTTGAACATGACGGGCTGATTACGCTTTCCGAAGAAAAAATACAAATTACACAACAAGGACAATTGTTTATCCGAAATGTAGCAGCATCATTCGATCCGTTGATACAGGCAGGACAAACCAACTTTTCAAAACCAGTATAATCATGGCAGAATCACTCAAAACAGAAGTCATCATCGTTGGTGCAGGATTAACCGGACTTACGGTGGCTTTTTACCTCAAAAAAGCAGGTGTAAATTTTCGGATTATCGAAAAAGCAGACCGGACAGGTGGAGTTATTCAGACCATCAGCGAAAAAGGGTTTGTTTATGAAGCAGGACCAAATACCGGAGTAGTATCGAATCCTGAAATGGCCGAATTATTTGAAGATTTAAACGGGAAATGCAGTCTGGAAATTGCTGATCCGAATGCCAAACGCCGGCTAATCTGGAAAAACCGCGTTTGGAATGCTTTGCCCTCAGGACTATTCTCAGCTATCGGCACACCACTTTTTACCTGGCACGATAAATTCAGAATACTGGGTGAACCCTTCCGCGCCAAAGGAACTGATCCCAACGAAAGCCTTGCTGATTTGGTAAAACGCCGAATGGGACAAAGTTATTTGGATTATGCCGTTGATCCGTTTATTTCCGGAATCTATGCCGGAGATCCCCGGAAACTGGTAACGAAATATGCCATGCCCAAACTGTATAATTTAGAACAAGAGTATGGAAGCTTCATCAAGGGTGCCATGAAAAAAGCTAAACTGCCCAAAGACGAACGAACGAAAAAAGCAAGTAAAGAAGTTTTTTCAGCTCAGGGTGGACTTGGCAAACTGGTCGATGCGCTGACCGAAGCAATCGGCATGGAAAATATTCTGCTAAACGTTCAACATGCCATTGCACAACCGGCAGAAAAAGGATTCCAGATACAACTAACAACTCCGGAACAATTAATTTCAGCAGAAACCACACATCTGGTCACCACCTGCGGAGCATATGCACTTCACGAACTACTTCCATTTCTGAACGACGATGAAATAGCTCCGTTCAATGAATTAAACTATGCCGCAGTTACTCAGGTAACCCTGGGATTTTCCAAATGGAAAGGGATGTCATTACAGGCATTTGGCGGATTAGTTCCCGGAAAAGAGAAGAAGAATATTTTGGGTGTTTTATTTCCCTCCTCCTTTTTTCAAGGGCGCGCCCCGAAAAATGGTGCGTTATTATCGGTATTTATGGGTGGTACCAAACGTTCGGATATCGCCAAATTAGACAACGGCGAAATTGAAAGCCTTCTGAATAAAGAACTACCCCGAATGCTAAGTCACCGGAACCTTAGTCCGGATTTAATCCGCATCCGTCGTTATCCCAAAGCCATTGCCCAATACGACGAAACAACCGGAAAACGCTACGAAATGATCAAAAAACTTCAGGAAAAATATCCAGGATTGATTCTTGCCGGAAATATCCGCGACGGCATTGGCATGGCCGACCGCGTTAAACAAGGAAGAACCATTGCCGAAGAACTTGGGAGAAAAGGATAAAAAGTTGTTGCTTCGAAAAGTTATTTGATAGTCATTGGTTGTCGTTTACCTCGTGTCATTGGTTGATGATTTTATATGAATTCAGTAACAAGAATGCATTATTCTCTTTTAACCTTTTTTCTTATACTCCTTTGGAGATACACCAACATGTCGTTTAAAATATTTTCCAAAAAATGACTGCGATGGAAAATTCAACTCGTCGCTGATTTGTTGAATAGTCATATTGGTAGATTTGAGGAGAGCCTTAGCTTCCAGCACCACATAGCTATCAATCCAATCATTTGCCGACATTCCACTATTATCCTTAATCACTTTCGACAAGTATTTGGGCGTAAGACACAGTTTGTTTGCATAAAATTCCACACCCCGTTGTTCCTTATAGTGAGTCTTTACATGAGTTAAAAAAAATTCCACAATTACCTCATTTTTAGATTTTTTTTTATCATCAGGTAATTTAATGTAGCTAGAGCTATAAAAAAATGCTTTTACCAGACATTGTACAATTTCCATACGATAAGGGTTATCTTTTTTTCTAACCGTTCTCTTCAGAATTGAATAAAAAGCCACCATTGCATTTAATTCATCTGCTGTCAAAGGGATATAAGGATAATCACGGATGGAAAGAAATAATGGAAGCTTTTTCTGAATGTTCAGGCTATCGGTAAACCGCCTCGACATGATTATAACAATCCCGGAGAAATCATCGCTGACATATCCATGCTCTAAAATCTGATCGGGTAGAATGACGGTAAGTCCTTGTGATGCAGAGGTAAATGGCTTAAGATTAATTTTTCCACGAGTTGTTCCCTTAACACAAATCATAGCAACGGTTACATCCAATTTAAATGGATAATCAAAAGCCCTTGAGTTAACGATGCTGTCAAGCAATACAAAATCATCATCTATTGAGTCATATTCTGCAATATTTTCCAACTCGGCACGCCAGTTATAAGGAGCCATTATGTTTTTCATGATCCTAATTTTCCATAAAAATAGGATTATTTGTATAATAAATACAATAAATACGACCAATAGTCCAATAGTGTAGCATTTTTGACCTGTTACTCACTTCACATCTCCATACCTTTGCTTCGTCATTAAGTGATATTGTAATTAGTAAAAGCTATAAAAAATCATGAAGTCAACTATTTTATCAGTCGCACTCGTTTTGCTTAGCATCACCTTGCTCTTTGCGCAAGAAAATAAGAAGATAAAATTGTCCTTGCAAGAATGTGTGCAAACGGCTATCGAAAAAAATATCAATGTGCAAACAGCCCGCATTGATCGTGAAAAAAGCGCATACAAAGTGAGTGAAACCCGCTCTGCCTTACTACCGAAGATCAACGTCAACGGGAACTTTCAGGACAACCTGAAACTTCCTACTACCCTAATTCCTGGGGAAATCTTTGGAGAACCAGGCACAAGCCTTGCTTTGCAAATGGGAGCCCAATACAGCACCAATGCATCCATCGGCATCAACCAAGTATTATTCAACCAAACGGCACTCACGGCATTGCAAATATCTAAAAAAATGGAATCGCTAAATTCTTTAAGTATTGAAAAGGCAAGCGAAGAGCTGGCTTTCGAGGTGTCGAAACTTTATTTTCTGTCGCAAACAACTTCTAAACAAAAAAAGCTGGTAGAGGAAAACATTGCCCGTACCAAACACATTAGCGACATTATTAAATTATTGGTGGCCAATGGAATGAACAAGCAAGTGGATTATGACCGGATAACTGTTAATCTGGAAAATCTCTACTCACAGTTAAGCAACACCGAGGCTACCCTTGAGCAACAGTTGAACCTGATTAAGTATATGCTTGTAATCCCACTTGAGGGGACAATTGAACTGACAGATACAACAGAAATGCCTTTGTTGCTAAGAACCCCAGAAATGATATCCGATTTTTCAAATCACATCGACATTCAAATGCTTGAATCGCAAAAAGAAATCAATCATCTGAATCAAAAAATGATACTCGATGGTTATTTACCGTCCCTTTCTTTTACAGGTCAATATGCCTATCAGGGAATGAGGCAGAATTTTAAGAACTACTTCCAAAGCAGTCCCGAAAACAATTGGTATTCAAACTCCTCTATCGGACTAAGCCTGTCTATACCTATTTTCGACGGAATGGAAAAACGATCGAAGTCACAACAAGCAAAACTGGATTATCAAAAAACAGTATTGACATTAGATGATACTAAAAAGGATTTCAGTATGAATTACCAAAACGCGATAAATAACTACCAGAATAATAAAAACAACGTGCAGCGCCAGAAACTAAATATCACACTGGCAGCGAAAGTATACCAGGAAACAGCATTAAAATATCGCGAAGGATTGGTTACCATGAGTGATTTGTTGCAGGACGATATGGGCTTGAATAATGCACAGTCAAGCTATTTAAGCGCACTGTATAATTTCATGGAAGCAGAATTGAAAATCATGTCAATCAATGGTGACATTAAAAATTTGATAATAAAATAAACAGAACAGAAATGAAAAAGAAATCATTAATAATCGGCGTGATCGTGGTTGCATTATTAGGTGCAATGACATGGAAACTGACAAACAACAAAAAGGAAATTAACAGCCACAAGGAAGTGAAAATTAACGACGATAAAATCGCAGTAACTATAGCATCAGCGCAATTACGAGAGATTAGTAATCAACTGGAATTGGTCGGAATAACAGAACCTGACAAAGAAGTTATAGTTGCTTCAGAAAGTACAGGTAAAATTGTACAAATCGGGTTCAACCTGGGTGATTTTATAAGCAAGGGAACAATTTTGGCCAGAGTGGATGATACATACAAACGCCTTGCATTTGAAAATGCTCAATTAAATTACAACAAGTATAAAGAAGATTCCGAACGTTACCAAGTGTTACGTCAAGGTGATGCTGTCTCTGAAGAGCAAATGCGTAATTTGAAAATAAGTCTCGAAAATGCAGCCATTCAATTAGAGAACGCAAAAAAACAATTGGAAGACACAAAGATTGTGGCTCCATTTAGTGGGGTTATTACTTCAAAAAATACAGAATTGGGAGCCTACGTCAATGCAGGTACATCTGTTGCAGGCATGGCAGATATCGCCCAATTGAAAATATTGCTGACCGTATCTGAATCCAATGTTTATCAACTTCGCAAGGGACAAAAAGTTAGTGTCAGCACCAATGTATATCCGGGAATTAATTATATGGGAACTATTTCAAGCATCAGCCCGCAAGGAAGCAACGCACACACTTTCCCTGTGGAAATCGTTATTGCCAATGAAAGTAAGAACCCATTAAAGGCTGGAACATACGTGAATGCACATGTTGATATGGAAAAAACGGGAAAAGTGCTGATGATTCCGCGCGATGCCATTGTAAGCAGCGTAAAAGACCCTTCGGTTTATGTAGTAAAAGGAGAAACAGTAGAGCTTGTTAAGATAAATACCGGTCAAGATTATAACTCTTATCTGGAAGTAATTTCTGGCATCAACGAAGGTGATTTGGTGGTAACCAACGGTCAGATCAACTTGACCGAAGGTGCAAAAATTTCTATCATAAAATAAAAATAAAAAGCTATGTCCTCAATCGTAGAAACTTCCTTAAAAAAACCATTATTAATTATAGTGATATTCACTGTATTGGCAATTGGCGGATTGGTTAGTTATAATTTACTCAATCTCAATCTAATTCCCAAGTTTGAAGTACCTATTCTTACGGTGCAAACGGTTTATCCCGGTGCCGGTGCTTCAGAAGTAGAAACTTCAGTGACAAAAAAAATCGAAGACGCACTTTCAACACTCGAAAACCTAAAGAAAATCACATCAACATCACTCGAAGGTGTCTCCATCGTAGCCATCGAATTGAATGCTGATGCCAATCCAAACCAAGGAGTCCAGGATGCACAACGGAAAATCAATGCTATCAAATCTCAACTTCCAATTGAGGTATTAGACCCCTCGATAGAAAAAATGTCTTTGGACGAAAGAGCTATCTTAAATTTGGCAGCATCGTCGTCGCTGCCTTCAACCGAATTTTACAAATTAGTGGAAGACCGCATTACTCCCCGTCTGGCAAAACTTCCTGGTGTTGGTGCAGTGAAAATGACTGGAGGAACTAAACGGGAAATCAAGGTTAACATCGATGCTCAAAAGTTACAAACTTACAACTTGTCTATTTTACAAGTTCTTCAGGCCATTCAATCGGCCAATGTAGAAATTCCTGCCGGAACTATAGAAAATACAGGTTCTGTTTATTCTGTTCGTTTAGCCGCAAAATATTCAAATCTCAACGAACTCCGTAGTACAGTAATTACAACAACACCTAATGGTGGTGAAATAAAAATAACTGATGTAGCTGAAATAGAAGATGGTAATGCTGATCAAAAATTGATTAACCGTATCAACGGCTATGATGCCATTGGTATTTCTGTTCAGAAACAAGCTGATGCCAATGCCGTGAATGTAGCTGGATTAGCCAAAGCCGAACTTGTTAAAATTGAAAAGGAATATGAAGCACAAAACGTACACTTCGAGGTTGCTACTGACGATTCCGTTTATACCAAAGCATCTGCAAACTCGGTAGTCGATGACCTTATTTTGGCCATCCTAATCGTAGCCTTCATTTGCTTTATTTTTTTACACGATTTGCGAAGCGCGTTGATTATTATGGTTGCCATCCCCCTTTCCATCATACCAGCCTTTATTGCCATGTATGCTTTGGGCTTTTCGCTCAACATGATGTCCCTTATAGCTTTGTCGCTGGTAGTTGGAATATTGGTTGACGACTCTATCGTTGTTGTCGAAAATATGGTTCATCATTTGGAACTGGGAAAATCGAAATGGCGTGCGGCTCTCGATGGAAGCAGGCAAATCATGTTTACCTGTATGGCGATTACCCTTGTTATTGTAGTGGTTTTTTTGCCATTGGCTATTGCCGGCGGAATGATTGGAAATATTTTGAAAGAGTTTGCTGTCCCGATCATTATCACCGTGCTTTGCAGCCTTTTTGTTTCGTTCACCGTAACACCGCTGCTGATGTCGCGGTTTGGGAAACTATCGGATAATACAAAGTCTACATTTTCCGCTCGATTCTCTCGTACTGTAGAATCTGTTTTTGAGTCAATTAAAAATTGGTATGCCAATGTATTGGCCATCGGATTACATCATAAAACGGCAGTACTGCTCACCGCGTTAGTCTTATTAATCGGTTCAATAGCTTTGGTTCCTGCCGGATTTATTGGGTTTGCCTTTATGCCGGAAATCGATCGAGGAGAATTTATAGTTACTTTGGATATGAATCCTCAGGTTACTGTATATCAAAATAATCAAATCACAATGCAAGCCGAAAAAATCATCAGCCGCAATCCTGAAGTGGAACGTATTTATACAAATGTAGGTTTGTCGAGCACGAATAGTTCGAAAAACAATGCAACCACTATTATGGTAAAAATGGTGGACAAAAAAGACAGGAAGGTTGGCGCGGATAAATTTGCCAAACAAATAAAGGTCGAAATAATGCGAGCCATTCCCGGTATCCGTGCGCAGACAATGTTGACTTCAATAACAGGAAATAATTCCGAACCGGTTCAATATATTGTGCAGGGTGCCGATATGGAGCAAGTACAGCAAACCGCAGCAATGGTTTTAAATGCAGTTCGTCGCACACCCGGAACCGCTGATGCCAAATATTCTATCGACGACCCACGTCAGGAAGTACAGGTTAAGCTTAATCGTGATAAAATCGCAAAATTAGGCTTGTCTGTTACTGATATAGGTTCTACGCTTCGTGTGGCACTCGCCGGAAATGACGATTCCAAATATCGTGAAGCAAATTTTGAGTACGACATACGTATCGGTATTGATAATTTCGACCGCACTCGCCCTGAAGATGTGTCAAAACTGACATTTAAAAACAAAAACGGCGAGATCATTGAGTTGAATCAAATTGCCGATATTTCTTATGGTCTGGGTCCTTCAGCCTTGGAACGCACCGATCGTATTTCGTCCATCACCGTGAAGTCAAATGTAGTCGGACGGCCAGTAGGAACGGTTGGTGCTGAAATTACTGCGGCCATCGAAGGCAAAGCTCCGGAGGGTGTAACGATCAGTCCGGGAGGGATGTTGGAACTGCAGTCTTCGGCTTTTGGAAGTTTGGGACTCGCATTCATTGCCGCCATCGTGCTGATTTACCTGATTATGGTTGTACTTTACAATTCGCTACTTGACCCTATCGTGGTTCTGTTTTCCATTCCGCTTTCGATGATCGGTGCATTTTTCGCGCTTGCTTTAACCATGAATGACCTTACCATTTTCAGTATAATCGGGCTGATTGTATTAATCGGGCTGGTATCCAAGAATGCTATTCTACTTGTCGATTTCACGAATCATCTGCGTAATGACAAGAATATGGATACGTTCAACGCTTTAATCGGAGCAGGCAAAGCACGTTTACGTCCCATCCTGATGACCACTTTAGCCATGATATTTGGGATGTTGCCAATCGCTTTGGCATCGGGTAACGGTGCTGAGTTAAAAACCGGAATGGCCTGGGTGATCATTGGTGGTCTGACAAGTTCCATGATATTAACCCTGATAGTTGTTCCCATCGTCTATTACATTTTTCATCGGATAACTGCCCGGGTTAATCATTTCAAAAGAAACAGGCTGATTGAAAAAGTAAAAAGCCGAGCACTGAAAGCAAGTGTGTCATAAAGAAAATAAGGCAGGACAAATTTTTATAAAAGGTAGCCCTCTTTCAATCCTATAATAGAACACTTTAGAGCTAAAATTCAATAAAACGAGCTTATTGGTCTATTCGGAGCATAAAGGATATAGTGGAAATATTAGTAAGACAATTAACGATCCTATTTTTAAAGAAAGCCGAACAGCTCAACGAATTAGTTATAGTGATGTTTTAGCCGGATTGGAATGCCAGATCGAATTGAAAAGGTTACAGTTGAAAATAAATGTCTGTTATCCGATCTATCGTGATTTTAAATTACGATATACAAGTAACGACACAGCCGATAAGTTTGTACGGGTAATATTTTAATGAGAGCTGCGAATAGATTTTAATTTGTAAAACTTAAACTGTTGAAGCATTGAGGAACCCAAGCTAGACCGTATTGAACCTGATTCGCAGTACCTGTTGGGTTTGAGCCGTAATTTTAAAGCGGTCGTCTAATCGTTTTCCAACAATCCAGGCCAAGCGGTTTCCTGTACCTAAGATCCAGGTGTTTTCTTTCTCCGGAATAGAATACTTTTCATCGATAAAGAAATCGCTTAGCTTCTTTAACCCGGTCATTCCCAGCGGCTTAAAGTATTCTCCTTCCTGCCAATGCCGCAAAAAAAGCGGAAAAACAAGCTTGTCTAGATCAAGGTCAACTACATTCGGATTAGTTGAAAACCGAAAATCACGGGTTCGTTCAATTCTTTCAAAAGTCAGCTGAACCGGGGAATCCATCTTTCGGCACGATTCTTCGATATAAAACACCTTGTCAGACCTGATTTTTAACGGGGAAATCAATAAAAATTCGCGATCCTTAACCAGTCGGTACGAATCCGAAAAAAATTTACGTCCAGATTCTTTATTTAACGAGTCAATAATATCATCGATCTGTTCGGCCTGAAAACCAAAATCACGGATTAATTCAAACAAGATCGTCCGAAGCGGACTTAATTTCTGCAATTTTTCGATGTGAATCATCGCTCCCTGATCGTCGTCGGAATAAACAAAAGCCTTTATTTCACTCATCCGCTGTTGAAATAGTTGCGCTGTTTCATTCAGGTTTCCAATCGTTTTTAGCACATTCCGCCGAAATGCCGGATTCACCTCTTCGAGCAATGGCAAAATCTGCTGACGGATAAGATTCCGTTTATAAATTGTTTCCAGATTACTCGAATCCGTCCGATAGTCAATGTTCATCCGCTCACAATAGTTCTGTATCTCAGCCCTGCAGGTAAACAGCATCGGACGAATAATCCGCCCCGACTTTTGCTGAATGCCGCTAAGTCCCTTGATGCCACTACCGCGTGAGAGATTAATCAGAAACGTTTCGATGACATCATCCTGATGATGTGCCGTAGCCAAAAAATCGTACTTATGCTGATCGAGCAATTCATTAAACCATTCGTATCGCAAATCGCGCGCAGCCATTTCAATTGAAATACCTTGCTGAAGCGCAAACTCCTCCGTATTAAAATGATTTACAAAAAATGCCAGGTTATGCTGATCACAATAGTCGGCAACAAATTGTTCATCTCCATCCGACTCCTTGCCCCGAAGGTTAAAATTGCAATGCGCCACCTCTACCTGAAATCCGGCATTCGAGAACAAATGCAGCATCAACATCGAATCGGCTCCTCCACTTACGGCCAGCAGAATACGCTGTGACGAATGAAACAGCTTTTCCTCATGAATATATCTCAGAAATTGCTCAACCATACTATTGTTTTGAGTTATTCGTTGTTATTTATTGTCATTAGGTCATTCATCGTTGATAACCAAAGCAAACATTTTTTCGGGGGAGTAATAAAACTTTCTACAACTTCGTTCCCAGCTCTGCAATCCGTACAATAACATCCACGGCCTTTTGCATCGATTGCTCCGAAATAAATTCGTACGGGCCATGGAAATTGTGTCCTCCGGCAAATAAATTGGGACAAGGTAATCCTTTCCACGAAAGCTGGGCGCCATCGGTTCCTCCGCGTATCGCCCTGATTTTAGGACTTACTCCAACTTCCAGCATAGCTTTCTCGGCCAGATCTACAATGTATTTTACCGGTTCAACCTTCTGTTTCATATTAAAATACTGATCGGTCAATTCGAGGGTCACTATTTCCGAACCATACCGCAGATTAACAAGTTTACAGATTTCGGCCAGCAAACGTTTCTTTGCTTCAAACTTAGCCAGATCGTGATCGCGAATAATATATTCCAGTTTGCTCAGCGAAACATCACCTTCAAATGAAGTCAGATGGAAAAAGCCTTCATATCCTTCGGTATATTCCGGTCGTTGCTCCGGCGGTAAAGCCTGAATGATCTGAGCTGCTACCAACATCGAATTTATCATCGTATTTTTAGCTGATCCGGGATGAACACTTCTCCCCTTCACCGTAATTTTTGCTCCGGCAGCATTAAAATTCTCATACTCCAATTCACCAAGTTCTCCTCCGTCGAGCGTATAAGCAAAATCAGCACCAAAGCAGGCAACATCAAAATAGGTAGTCCCCTGTCCTATTTCTTCATCAGGAGTAAAACAAACTCTTATTTTACCATGCTTGATTTCCGGGTGAACAATCAAAAATTCCATAGCCGCAATAATTTCAGCGATTCCGGCCTTATCGTCCGCCCCAAGCAAGGTTTTCCCATCAGTAGTAATAAGATCCTGCCCAAGATAGTTCTGCAATTCAGGAAAATCGGCCGGACTTAAAACGATATTTTGTTCGCGATCCAAAACAATTTCCTGTCCCTGATAATTTGTTATCCGTTGAGCATTCACATTTTCGCCCGAATAATCGGGACTGGTATCCATGTGTGCAATAAAACCGATTACCGGAACCTGATGATCTATCGTTGACGGTAAAGTGGCCGTAACATATCCGTAAGAATTGCAACTAACATCCTGCAATCCAATTTTCCGCAATTCATCGGCCAGCAAGTCTGCAAAAACCAGCTGGCGGCTTGTACTCGGATACGTTTCACTTTCCGGATCAGAAGTGGTAAAAACACGTGTATATCTTAAAAAACGATCAACAACTTTTTCCATATCTCTTTCTAAATATCGTCTGAATTAAATTTAAAGCCCAGTCGTTTGCCGGTCTGAATGCGTGAATGATTAATCTCGGTCTGCATCTGATCAACGGTTGCAATTTTCACTTCATCGTATGGAGGAACCAGCAAATCAAAATCAACAGCATATTTTATAGCTGTTTCAAGAATTTCTTTCAGGTTTTCTTTGGTAAGCTCATCGTTGGCAAAATCCTTCACTAACTCACTGGTTTGGCGTTTCCCTTCTACAAAAAAATGATTTTCACGATTCACAAAAATACGGGCAATCAGGTATCCCAGATCATCCAAACGATTGTATTTAAATGAGTCTGAGAGAAAATTATAAATATTAAAGACTCCGCAATACGAGTTCGCCGGATTGTTCTTAATGTATTCAAGTTTCCAGATTGGATGTTCACGATTGAAAACAAACACATTCGAGTGCATACTAAAGATGAGGATATCTCCGCCAATAATGAATTCAGCTTCGAACAATCCTTTTTCCTGAAAAGACGGTAAAACATTGTCTTCCACTTTACCCCGAAGTTTTTCACGATAGTCCTCAGCCAATTCTTTCAACACGTCTTTCAGTATAGCAAAAGAGTTAACCGTTTTCCGAAAAACCTCCTGTTTCAGGTTCGTCTTTACAATCATTCCTTCCAGCAGATCAGCATTTTTCTTTTTTCGAACCATAGCCTAAAGATTTATTAGTCCATAAAAATAAGAAAAGCAGCCAACTTTGACTGCTTTTCTGAATTATGATTTAAACTTTTGATCGAAATAAATACAGCACTAATAAGAAAGTGCAAACAAAACTCGGCCTTTCGATGGCTTCCCGGAATAAATACATTTTCCTTCTTCCGGAACCTGATCAAACGGAATACAACGAATGGTAGCCTTTGTTTCATCCTTAATCTTTTGTTCGGTTTCCACAGTTCCATCCCAATGAGCCGAAAGAAATCCGCCTTTTGCCTGAAGTAATTCTTTAAATTCCTCATAGGTATCTACCGGAGTAATCATTGAATCACGGTAAGTCAGAGCCTTATTGAAAATATTAGCCTGAATTTCGGCCAATAACTGCTGAACATAGACTTCAAGGTTTTCCATTGGAACAACCTGTTTCTCCAAAGTATCACGACGAGCAACCTCTACTGTTCCATTTTCAAGGTCACGAGGACCAATGGCAATTCGAACAGGAACACCTTTAAGCTCATATTCGGCAAATTTCCAACCTGGCTTCTTGGTGTCGCTGTTGTCAAATTTCACCGAAATACCAAGAGTTTTCAACTTAGCAACAAGCGTATCAACTTTTTCTGAAATAGCAACCAATTGATCCATCTGTTTATAAATTGGCACAATAACAACCTGGAATGGAGCCAATTTAGGAGGGAGCACCAACCCGTTATCGTCGGAATGCGCCATAATTAAAGCGCCCATCAAACGGGTAGAAACGCCCCAGGAAGTAGCCCAGACAAAATCTTCGCCACCTTCTTTATTGGCAAAACGCACATCAAAAGCTTTGGCAAAATTCTGTCCAAGAAAATGCGATGTTCCCGACTGCAAAGCCTTTCCATCCTGCATTAAAGCCTCAATGGTATAAGTTTCCAAAGCTCCGGCAAATCGTTCGTTCGGCGATTTTGCTCCTTTAATAACCGGTAATGCCATGAAATTTTCAGCAAATGTGGCATAAACATTCACCATACGATCAGCTTCTTCCAAAGCTTCCTGACTTGTTGCATGAGCCGTATGCCCTTCTTGCCATAAAAACTCTGCAGTCCTCAAAAATAAACGGGTACGCATCTCCCAACGAACCACATTCGCCCATTGGTTAACCAAAATAGGAAGATCGCGGTAAGATTGTATCCAGCTTTTATAGGTACTCCATATAATGGTTTCCGATGTCGGGCGAACAATTAGTTCTTCTTCCAGTTTAGCTTCCGGATCAACAATGATACCTTTTCCATTGGGATCATTCATTAAGCGGTAATGCGTAACAACAGCGCATTCTTTAGCAAAGCCTTCAACATGACTAGCTTCTTTACTAAAAAATGATTTCGGTATAAACAGTGGAAAATAGGCATTTACATGTCCGGTTTCCTTAAACATGCGGTCAAGCTCAGCCTGCATTTTTTCCCAAAT
>Ga0302286_10000423_pt1 | contig 34843 bp, 26 predicted proteins | sample III_Fen_E2_3_FD_198765 | JGI IMG/M metagenome (GOLD analysis project Ga0302286, IMG submission 198765) | Peat permafrost microbial communities from Stordalen Mire near Abisko, Sweden - III_Fen_E2_3 | ecosystem: Environmental > Terrestrial > Soil > Wetlands > Permafrost | place: Sweden: Abisko...
AATCAAGAATAAAATAATAAGTATGGGACAAGATAAAATCATCATCGAGAACCTCGATTTATACATAAGTAAAGCACACATTTTAAAGAATGTAAATACCACCATTCCCGAGAAAAAGATAACCGTAATTTTAGGTCCATCGGGTTGTGGAAAGACCACTTTACTAAAAAGTCTTAACCGACTTACCGATATTTATCCCGATGTTGATATTACGGGCAAAATATTAATGAATGGTCACGATTTATTGCACCCCGATGTAGATATTACTGAACTTCGTCGCAACATGGGATTACTATCACAACGCCCTGTTCCACTTCCAATGAGCATTTTCAATAATATTGCTTTTGGCTTAAAAATTAGTGGTCGTCGTAATCGTTTATTCCTAAAAAAACGTGTTGAGCATTATTTGAATCAAGCCAATTTATGGGACGAAGTGAAAGATCGTTTGCATGAACCAGCATCGAAGCTTTCGATTGGTCAACAACAACGTTTGTGTTTAGCTCGTGGACTTTCGGTTGATCCAGAAATAATCCTTGCCGATGAACCAACTTCAGCACTCGATCCACTATCGAGCAAAGCTATTGAAGAAAAATTCTTGGAACTAAAACAATCGTATACTATTGTTGTTGTAACGCATTCGTTACGTCAAGCAAAACGTATTGCCGATAATGTTATTTTCATGTACATGGGCGAAATTGTTGAACAAGGACCAGCCGAAGAATTCTTTTCAAATCCAAAGAATACAAGAACGCAAGAGTATTTATCGGGAGTATTTAGCTAAGCTAATAATACCTGCTTTTATCATAAAGAATAACTGCAACAAAGGAAATATAGTAAACTATTCATCAAACGATTAATAGTTAATTATATTTCCTTTCTATTTTTACATTCATAAACAATTTTACGACATTTGTAAAAGTCAATAACTTAAAATTCTGTTTATGAAAAAAAAGAAACAATTGGATTTATAGCAACCGCCCTAAATGAAATTGAAGGTTTTGAAAAAGTACATAAAGCACTTCAACAGTATATCGCATTAAAAGGATTTAGTTCAAAAACCTTTAAAAACTATTTACAATCGATAGCTAAAATATCTGTTCATTTTGGCAAACTTCCCGACGATATTTGCGATAACGATATTAACACTTATCTTACCACATTAGTACAAAACGACCCGCACATTTCACGAAGCACTTTTAAGCACATGGTATATGGATTACGATGCTATTATCGCTTTATTGGTCAAAACAAACGAGCCATAGATTTACCCAAAGTAAAGAGCGATACACGATTGCCTGTAATACTTAATCGTAGCGAATTGAAAGAGCTTTTATCTGCACCTAAATCGCTGAAAATACGAGTTATGCTTGCATTGACTTACTCTGCTGGATTAAGAGGTTCAGAAGTCTTAAATCTTAAAATTTCGGACATCGATTTTGAAAGAAAAACCATTCATATATGTCAAGGAAAAAGCAAAAAAGATAGAATAGTTCCTTTATCGGAATATATTTCGGAAGGCTTAAAAACATATATTGAAAAAGTAAATCCACACATTTGGTTATTCAATGGAATTGATAAAAAATCAAAATTTAGTACAAATGGATTAAACAGAATTATGCAACAAAGTTTGAAAAAAACAAATATCAAAAAACGAGTTTCTGTTCATTGTCTTCGTCACAGTTATGCCACCCATTTACTCGAAGAAGGTGTGAACATCCAAAAGATTCAATTACTACTAGGACATTCCGAAATGAAAACGACTATAATATATCTTCACATAGCACAATGTGAAGAAGTAAAAGCTCACAGTCCATTGGATACATTATATGGTTTAGTTTAACTAAGTAAACATCTTAAAGAATGATAGTTACACAATAAATATTCAATAATTACTATATCTATATTTTTTATCATACTACAATCTAAAAAGATAATTTTCCATAATTAAAAATGCTTCGACAAGCAGCATGACGAGAACCAAACCATCGGTCACCCTGAGCCTGTCGAAGGACTTTTTATGCTTTTTTATTTACAAATATTTAAACACAATAATTGCGAATAAAATACTTAACAAAAACATTAGTTAAAACAACATATTAACCAAAAATACTGATATTTATAACATAAAAAAAGGACAATTTAAATTGTCCTTTTTCTTACTCAATTAATTCAATTTAAAACGAAATGAACCTACATCAATTACATCTTTATTATTCTCTAAACGAATAACTATATCTTGTGATTTTTGGTTTGGTTTACCGAAATTTGTATAGAAAACCATTCGAAGATTTACGGGTGCTAATAATGCTTGCGAATGAGTTCCATAGTAATTTGATTGAACAATATAATCGCCACTACTTGCTTTCTTAATCATATATTCCTCGGGACCATAACCACCCGTAAAATCATTTGACATCTTTCCACCCATTTGAGTTAATTTATTACCATAAAAACACTTTTCTTTTGTTTGATCTGTTACCCACAAATCCATATCACAATTATCGGTATCCCACATCAAAATAACTCTTATATCAACTGGTTCACTTTTCAATAATCGTTTGTCGATAAATGAATATTTTAGATTTTGGTTTGCTGCAATGATTGCATTTATGTCGTTCATAGCTATTAGTTCGATTCCAGAAAAGCGACTATCCCACTCTTTTGTAACAACTTGATATAAAGTATCAATAGCTTGTTGATGTTTACCATTACTTTCATAGGCCAAACCTAAATCGCGATACGATTGTGGCTCTTCACCTTTAAGTTGCAACAACTTTTCGAAGACTAAAACAGCTTCGGATGTTTGTTTTAATTCCAACAATTTTTGTCCTAAAATTCGTAATAATTGTGGAGACTCATTTGTTAGTTCAGCAAGATTTGAAAGTATCGTAACTGCAGTATCAATCCTACCTAGTTTTGAAAAGAAATCGGCAGCATCGATATAAAAAGATGGTGTTGAACCATATTCTACCTTAAGCTTAGTATATGTTTGATATTCAAAACCTTTTTGAGCATATTGTAATACTTTTAAATATGGCGTTTGAGGATCCCAAGCATTTAATTGAATGTCAGCTTTTGTACCAGCATTTTGACCTTCGGCATTGCTCTTTAAAGCACGAATATTTAAACTTTCGGCATCAAGGTTAGCAACTGGACTTGCTGCCATCGCTTCTTCTATTACCGTAAAATTTTCACCTACAGAACCTGTTACATCTGATTTTTTTTGGACGCCATAGCCAACTTTTACAACTTCTTCTATTTGAGCGTTATCTAGCAATAAAGTTAAGTTTATAACTCTTTTTAATCCTACTTTAATCGATTGCGATTTAAACCCTATCGACGAAAATTCAATTATTGCATTTCCATTAGGTACATTTATTGAATATTTACCATCAATATCGGTTGTTGTTCCTGTATTTGTTCCTTTTAGTACAACATTTGCTCCTGGTAAACCACCTCCAAATTCGCCATCAATAATAGTACCTGTAACGATTATTTGCCCACGCACATTGGCTGTACGAGGTATATTTGTTACTGTTGTACTAACAGGAGAAACTTGAGACGTAGTTTGATTTCCATTCGGTTGAATCTGTCCTGTTGTTTTAGTATCAATCACAGGTTTTTCAACTTGTATAGGATAATTTGTATTCCACCATTTTGTTTGAGCTACTGACATAGCTACAACCGACTCAATATGCTGTTTTGCCTTTTCTTTTGAGTTACTTTTTGTTGTTTGTAATTGACTAAAATAATCGGCTTGCATTTCTTTGGGTGGTACAATGCTGTAGCGTAAATAATCTTGCAAGGTTTCAAGAACTATAAGCGAAGTATTTCTGGTTACGATGCCAAAAGCTTTACCCGTTTTAGTTATTTCAGTCTTATTTTTATCTTCATTTATGCTTAATTCTGCTATTTTTTTCTCTGCCCAAAGTCGACTTAACAATACATTATCAGCAATATTATTAGCCGTAATATCTATTTTTTTAGAATAAACTATAGTATTTCCAAAACCAAAATTAAGTATTATAGAACTTGATTTTCCAACAGTTACACCAGCTATACTAAAGTTACCATTAAATATACATGGCATCGATGGATATACATCGAACACTTTTCCATTCTCAATTTTTGCAGAGATAAATTGATATGCATTATTGCTAAGTTTTGAAAGAGCTTCGTCGTTACTCAGTTTATTGATATTGATATAAACACCTCCACTTTTTTGAGATATAAAAGTTAAAAATGCATGGTTCGCAACGAGACTCGAATTGATTGTTTGAATTGGAATATTTGAGATAATAGGATCCGATTTTCCAAACGTGGACATACCATCGGAAAACAGAAGAATCTCATCAGTTTTAAATTTCGTAAAATCGAGACAACCAAACGAAGTTGCACCATCAAAAATCATAGCTTTTAAATCTGCAATAAGCTTTTCGCATTTACCATTTTCAATAACATATAATTGAGGTTTTTCTGTCTTTAAAGAAAAAGGTACAAGTTCTATTGTTACATTCCCTATTTTCTTGATATAAGCCTCAAGTATCGAAAAGTCTTTTTCGCTATTTCTGTTCTTCGATGAATTTGATTTATCCCATAAAACAGTAATAGTTTTTGGCAAAATCTTGATGCTTTCATGGATTTCTGGTTTCAGATTAACATAAAAATACGATGTATCAGCATTTTTTGAAGCAGTAAATATCTTGGGTTCATTGTTTATTTTAGGAAAGCTAAGAGCAATTTGTTTATCGGGAGTATAATTATCTTTTTCAAAATCGGCAATAAAGGTATCGTTCCACTTTTTGAAAGCTATTGTACCAAGTTCATTATTATCTTTATCGAAAACAACTTCATTCTTTACAACTTCGGCATGTACCGAGAATGATGCAACTTGCTCTTTAATATTAATTGGCAAAAGATACAAATCGCTCGTACCCTTATCGACAAGTTCTTGCTCGAAAGCTATAACTAACCTACGACGACCATGGGCAGGCAAAGGATATACACGCGATCGGAAGTTATTGCCTTCGGTCATTTCGAGTAAACCAGGATCGACACCTCGACGAACAATTGCTTCGAAGGTTTTACGACCTTGCTCTTTTTCAACAACTACACCTTCTCTAAGTGTTCCATTTATATCGAGTGCAAATCGCGAAACGGTTTGTCCCTCGCCTAATGGAAACGAAAATTCACCTTCCATAACTCGAGAATTACTGTTATAGTAAGTCATATCTAAAGTTGTAACAGCAACTTGACCAATAACCTTAATGTCAATTTTTAGCTTTTCGAGTTGCATCGGATTCTCGGTATTCCGATCGAAATTACTTATTGTCATTGTAGGATTTAAACCAACGACTTTGTTTTGAGCACTTGTGCCATGATAAAATAACACAAACGCTAAACTTACAAATAGACTTCTAAAGCCATTTTTGCTTGAAATTTTGGTTGCTTTCATAATACTTTAGGTTTTGGGTTCTATTTTGTAAACTACTTTAAACAATATTTATTTTACAGTATGACAGAATTAAAATCAATCTACCCCCAAAACAATTCAAAAAAGTGTAAACAGATTTAAAAGATTAACATTTATGAATGTACTTTTGCTAAAGTTTAATTTTGTTCTCTAATCTCAATCTAAATGAATAATTGTCTTTGTGGTTCGGGTAATCTTTACTCCGAATGTTGCGAATCGATACTAAAAAATCAATCGGCAACAACAGCATTATCACTCATGCGATCGCGATATACAGCCTATTGTAATTGCGATGTTGATTATTTATTGAATACCGTAAAATCGGAAAACAGAAAACAATACAACAGATCAGAAATTGCACAATGGTCGAAGGAAAATACTTGGACAAAACTTGAAATTGTTCGTTGCGAGAAAGGTGAAAGCAATGATACGAATGGTATTGTTGAATTTAAAGCATTTTATAAAGATGCCAAAGGATTAGAACATATACATCACGAAATCTCAACTTTTTCGAAAGATAACGATACTTGGTTTTATGTTGATGGTAAATATGTAAGTCAAAAAACAAACACTACGCCAAACGTTGATAGAAACTCACCTTGTCCTTGTGGAAGTGGGAAGAAGTATAAGAAATGTTGTATGTAGTTGTATCGTAGAATTAAATCAACCGAAGTTAAATTAAAATCAAGAAACATTTCGTCTCAAAGACAAAATATTAGGTCTTTCAGACGAATTATTCCGATTAAATCAGTAAACATAACGACTCAAAAACGAACCATATCGACTATTCACTTACAAGGTTGTTTTAATCAACTAATGGTTCGTTTCAATCAATAAAATATTCGTTTCAAAAACCAAATAGTATGTCCTTTTCATGTACAATTTCGATTAAATCATCGATCATTTCGCTTTTTTCACCAAACATTTCAATTCTAAGACCAAACATTTCGTTTTTTTTAGGAATTTTTTCGATTAAATCACCTAACGTTTCATTTTTTAAACCAAATGTTTCGTTTTAAAAATGATTCTTTTATTGATTAAAACGAACAATTTGGTGATTGAAACAAAACCATAGGATTATAAATTGCAACATTTTTTTAGATAGATAAAATATCAATAAAACACCAAGAATTGGAAGTTTCATTTACAGAATACTCCCCAAAAATCTCATTATTTCCTAAAAAAGAATTACTTTTGCTTTAACTATTCAAAAACGAATTACAATATGTTTACAAATCAAAAAACTAAGCTTTCTATTCTAATGCTTATGCTTGCATTTTTATTTTTTAGTACGTGCAAGAAAGAAGTTTATAATAAAGTTAACACAATTTCCGATTCTTCGATAGTAATTACAAATGCAACTCCAGGAAGCTTGGAAACAGCATTAATAGAATCAGGAAACACAAATATAACCAACTTAAAAATAACAGGGAAAATTGATGCTCGCGATTTTATAGTAATGCGTTTAAATATGCCCATGCTTACAACTATTGATTTAAGTGAAACTGATATAGTCCAATATTCTGGAAAGCTAGTTTCACCATCAGGCGAAATTTATTCTTTTCAACAACCTTTTAAAGCAAATACAATTCCTTTTGAAGCATTTGCTGGAAAAGTAAATGTAGTTTCAATACTATTACCAAATTCACTTAAAGCTATAGATTCGTATGCTTTCGAAAGTTGTAGCGATTTAAAAGAAATTACAATTCCTCCTTCTGATACAAGTATTGGTATTTCGGCCTTTTCAGCTTGTTCAAGCTTAACTAAAGTTACGATACCATCATCTGTTAAAAGAATTATGGGATATGCTTTTTATAGTTGTAAAAGTTTAACATCAATAACAATACCGTCATCAGTTTCCATTTTATCTGAATCTTCTTTTCAAAGATGTACTAACTTGACTTCAATTATTATACCGTCATCTGTTACTAATATAGAGTGTGCTTCTTTTGCCGGATGTACAAGTTTATCGTCAATAACTATTCCTTCGTCTGTTTCAAAAATTGATTCATATGCTTTTTCTGATTGTACGAGTTTACAATCAATACATATAAACAAAGAAATCCCTATTGATATAGGAACAAATGTGTTTGTAAATTTTTTAACTAGTTCTTGTATTCTGTATGTTCCCAAAGGCTCAAAATCAACATATCAAGTTGTCGATGTATGGATGGATTTTAAAAACATTATAGAGGAATAAAATATGGTTAAATCGTAGAGACGCAAAATTTTGCGTCTCTACCACAAATTGCAAATTCCCAACAAACATTGAACATCCCCCCTATTTAAACCATCTATCTTTTAAGGTCAATATTGGTTTTTCAATAAATCGGCTCGAAAGAGTTGCAACACCAATACTTAAGAATGCATAAAGAGGTAATAAAACCATCCACAAACAATCTTGCACAAAGCTAAAATGTCCTAATGCTTTGAAATCAATTTTGTACCACCAAGGTTCAATAAGTAATGTGGTAATAAAAAAACCAATTGGTAAGTGATAGATATAAATTCCATAAGAAATAGTGCCAACATACACCACTTTTTTGTTCGACAAAAAACGATTGATAAAACTGATGCTAAAATCGGAATGCGTTGCTTTAAGTACTAAATACAGCGAACACAAAGCAAAGACTAAATACTTCAATTTATAGTCGAGACACAAACTTAATAGCAACACAATGAAAACAGTTCGTTCAACAATAATGCTTCCAAAAAAGGTATCGCTTAGCTTATTCTGATGAAATAACATTCCACCCAAAGCCCCTAAACAAAGCGAACCTAAGCGAGGGAAAAGACCAACATAATTATAGGGAGTAATGCTGGTTACAAAATCGGTTGTAAGCTGGAAGAAACTTAGCACAATAATAATTCCTGTAACGATATATAAAACCTTTGGTTTATTCTTATATGCAAGTATAAATATTGGCCAAAACAAATAAAACTGTTCCTCAATAGCAAGTGTCCAAAAGTGCGACAATGCATTCATTTCAATATTAAAATAAACCCATGCATAATTGAGTGTATAGGTTGCCAAATAAAGGATATAGTTGGTACAAGGCTTATATCCAAACATTAGCAGAATAAAAATCATTAAGTAATAGATTGGAAAAATACGCAAGGTTCTGCGTCCAACAAAGTTTTTGTAAGACTTAAGAAACGAACCTTTCGATTTAAGCAAGATATTGGTAATGAGAAATCCACTTATCACAAAAAACAAATCGACAGCATAATAGCCCGACGAAAAATGATGAGCTATTTTATCGGCGAAATGCTCAATAAGTACCAATGCTATGGCAACAAAACGGAGTCCATCAATTTTCTCGTAGTACTTCATTGTTTATTGTTTGGAAATTTTGTTTGAAATAATTCTGTTGTCTTTTGTTTGAATCAAAACGGTGTAACATGCTTTGGGTAAATACGAAACGTCTATCGATTCAAATCCTGATGAAAATATATTAATCAATCTTCCATCAATTGCAAATATTGAAACAGTTCGAATATTATCTATTGGAAGTGAAATTGAAAATGTATCCTTTACTGGATTAGGATAAACATAAACTTTGCTTTGACTATTTTCCCAAGATGTAAATGATACAACACCAACAGCTGTTTGCGAAATCAATAGTTTTTGTTGGTGGTAAATATTATTGGCATCGAACCAATATGCTACCAATGAATCAGAACGCGAAATTGATTCTGTATTAGTTTGTGCCGTTAATGTAAATGTGCTATCACCATAGCCTATAACTTGATTAACATTTAACCACGATGGCAAATTGAGTAATCCCCAGTTGGTATTTGCAGTTACCGAAATTTTTATTGCGTTTGTTTTTGAATCGCTTATAGTTAAAGTGTTTGGTGAGATAGAAAAAATGGCCGTTGCAGGGTTTTGAATCACTATAACCGAATAGGTTTTACCTCCTGAAACAGTTATTGTTAATGTATCGGCTTTATAATATGACATTGCATTTTTTTGTGCTGTTAATGTAATCGTATCTTTACCCGATGAAGTACTTTTGTTAGCCGTCAACCAAGACTTTAACCCACTTACAGTCCAGGATCCAGAAACATTTACCCAAAATTTTGAAGTACTTCCAGCTGTATCGGCTATTATTACTTTTTCCGATGAAATACCATATTGCGAAGCTGTTTGATTCACTGTAACACTTGTTGTAAGATAGGTTGAATCGGCCAATAATCGTTTTACGTTAAATGATCCAGTTCGAACAAGACATTGAGGATTAAGAGCCGCAGTTAATGTTACTGTTTTACCAGTTTGTTGCCAGTTTTTATTTACGGTTAACCAATTTGGCAAATCGGAAATTTCCCAATACATGTTCGATGTAATGGTGAACGTAGCAGTACTTCCCGCACTTGCTCCAATAGTTATTGTTGATACTGAAACTCCATTAGTTGCAGCCGATTGAGATACAATCAATTTTGTTTCGGAATAATACTCCCAATTACTATTTAGCCAATAAACCTTCAATGTATCGGTTCGTAGGTTGGTAAATGGATTTTCGGCAACGGTGATGTTCAAGGTCTTATTTCCATTTCCCCAAGTTGTATCGAGAGTTATCCACGATGGAACATTATAAACTCCCCAATAACTATCGGATGTAATGTCGACAGAGCTAGTATTTGCTGATGACGATAATTTTACACTCGACGATGAGAGACTAAGGGTTTGAGCATCAATTTGTGAAAAACAAAAGAGGCTAATGAAAAGACTAAGACCTTTCAAAATTCGACTTGATTTCATTTCAATTTATGGTTATGATTAACACTATTTACTTCTTTTTAACAAAATAACCCGACGATGGAACAAAATTGTTTAATGTATTTGATGTTCCATTGGGAATATAAAAGCTACTTGTATTCTTTATTGTACTAACTTTTGTAATATCAAAAATGTTTGAAATTGCAGTTGATGTCTGATAAGGACATCCAACAAAATTCCAACCTGTTACAATTGAATTTCGGATATCATTTTTCAAAACTATTGTAGGAGTTCCTGTAATTTTAAGTGTATTGGCATTTTTCATTTTCACAAAATAAGCCTTTTGTTGTCCTAAATATTTCAATGTATTGAAAACAGAATTATTAGTTGAACGATAATAACTTTCAGCGTTCTTAATTTCTAATACATCTGAAATCATTGAATTAAATATGCTTGCAATTGAACTATCGCTTGGTTCAACATTGAGCGATATTAAATTCCAACCTTGTACTAAATTAATTGTTTGAGTTATTGATGGAGCCTTTTGAATAACAGGAATCCATTGTTCATAATAGTTATTATCAATGTCATACCAATAGGTTAAAAGCGAATCGACACGATTTTGTGTTGTAGTATTTTGCATTACCGAAAGTGTTATGGTTTTAGTTCCATAATCATACACCGAACTTGAATAAAACCATGTTGGCAATTTTATAATGCCCCAATTAGAATTTGAAGTAACAGTCACAGTTGCTGTACTTTTATCGGATGAGGCAAAAATTAATTTCCAAGGCGAAATTGAAAATAGCGTTGAAGCTGGTTTTTGCATCACCACAACGTTATATACTTTTCCACTTGCGAATGTTATTATTAAAGTATCGGGTTTATAATATATTGTAGTATTCTCTTGAGCTGTTAATGAGATTGTTGTTTTACCAGAACCTTTCAATGTACCTATACTTAACCATGTTTTTAATCCAGAGATTGTCCAAGTCGAAGGTGCATTAATTTCGAAACTTGCAGTGCTACCACTTGCCACCCCTATGCTTACTAATTCCGATGAAACACCATATTGCATAGCATCTTGATGAACCGTTACCGTTGCATTCAAATATGTTCCATCAGCTAAAAGACGATGAACGGTAAAACTAGCAGTTCTGATTGTAGACTGAGGATTTTCGGTTGAAGTAAGTTGAATTGATGTTGTTCCTGTCAAATAATTTTTGTTTACTGTAAGCCACGAAGGTAAATCGACTATTTCCCAATATTTATCGGTTGTTATTGAAAATGTTTTTGTACTTCCCGACGATGCTCCAATTGAAAGTGCTGTATCTGATACACCATAACTCGACGCTATTTGAGTAATACTAATAGTAGTATCGTCTTGAAATAAACCATACATATCGAGCCAATAAGCATACGCAGTACCAGTTCTTTTAATGGTAAATGGATTTTGACTTGCAGTTAATGTCAATAAACTATCGCCAAAACCAATAAATGAAGTTTGATTAATCCAACTAGGAAACATGGTGATTCCCCAATTGGTATTTGATGAAACTTTAATTGAAGCTCCACTACTTGCAGTAGCAGCAAATGAAACTGATACTGGGTTTGCTAAAAATGTTGTAAGAATAGGATCTTGCGATACAACTAGGTAACGAATATCTCCGTTTGAAAATGTTATTTTTAAAGTATCAGTTCTGTAATATATTGTTGTGTTAGCTTGAGCTACAACATATACAGAATCGTTTCCCGTTGAACTCGATTTTATTAAACTAAGCCACGATTTTTGACCAGTTATGCTCCACGATCCAATTGAACTAACCGCAAAACCTCCTGGACTTCCAGCTGGTGAAGCCACCGACACTAAATACGTTGATATTCCATTTGTAGGAGCTGCTTGTTTTACTATAATAGGTATTTCAGTATAAGTTCCATCTGTCAGCAATCGCTTTACATAAATAATGGCTGATCGTGAACTCGAAAATGGATTTTCGGTAGCAGTAAAATAAACTGTTTGTCCAATCCATTGCCAATTTTTATCGATGCTAAGCCATGTTGGTAAACTATCGACTTCCCAATACGATTCTGTTTTAATTGTTAAACCAGCTGTACTGCCAGCAGTTGCAGAAAATTGCAACAATGTATCGGAAACACCATAATTTGAAGCCGCTTGAGTAATGTTGAGTGTTGTTTCTCCAGCATTCGCCCAATTAGCATCAAGCCAATAAAATGTTATAGTTGCCGAACGATTTACGAAACAAGGATTTTGCTGAATTGTAAATTTTATAGTTCTATTTCTATTGCCCCAATTAGTATCTACAGTTATCCACGACGGAACATTATATATACCCCAATATGTATCGGATGTAATTGTAATATTTGCAGTATTTGCCAATGCTGAAACCTGAATAGTGTTCGATGAAATACTTAAACTTTGCGAAAATAAATTTTGACTTGAAATAAGAAAAAAGACAAGAACAATACATATCGATTTTAGTGTTTTCATAGTAATTTATTTTATGCCTGACCAAGCCATAATTTCTTTAGTAATGACATGCGTACAAGCCGTATCATATTTAAAACTCCAACTAACCGACTGCATGGTTGTAGTTTTATCGTCGGAAACATGGAAAAACATAAATGCTTTTACAGCAGGATATTTTTGAGGGAAATTGGATAATGCCTCGGCAAACCATTTTTTCCTATCGCCACCACAAGCCAATGAACTGAATTCGGCAATCATAATTGGTTTACCAAAAGCCTCAAGTTCTTTGTAGTGCGATCCAAAAATATCGTTAAATGAATACCATTGCGACCAGCTAGCAACCGTTCCAAAATTCAAGACATCGGCTCCAACATAATCAACATATTTTTTACCTGGATAATAAAGATCAAAATAACCATAGCTAAGATGTGGATTCCAAACCCAAAGTACATTAGTAGCTCCTTGTTTCACAAACAAATCGTGCACATATCGCCATGCATTTACAAATTCTTCGGGCACATTATTTTGTGGCCCCCATGGATAGCGATAAGGGTCATTCATTTCATGACCTAAACGAATGAAAACAGGTTGCTCAATAGCTTTTACATCTTGTGCCCAATGAATAATATACGCATCGTACATTCCCTTTGCAATGTCTGTAAGTCCATTGGTACTTCGCAATTCTTTCTTTCTCAATTTTGGATAATCTTTCGAGTCAAACTCTGTAAGCCAAGGCTCCCAAGTAATAACAGGTATTGACCCCATATTAATGATTGCTTTAACTTGCAATTTTGGGAATTGATGTTCGGGTTTACTTCCCCAAGCACTATACAGATGAATAAGCGGAAAAACGGTTCTTAGCGAATCTTCCAATTCTACAATACTTTCGAACGATTCGGTACAATGATTATCGTGTGCACCAAGCAACAAGCGTTTGGGGTTTCGCAACGAATCCATCTGCGACTTAAAGCTATTGAACCATTGTAGATGCTGTAAACGCTCGTTTCGACGATGTTGCACTATTGTTTTAGTTTCGGCATTACGTGTCATATCGCCCACTTTATCGAACAGCGAACTTACTTTTCTATCTGCAAATTTTCCAAAATATGTCAACCCTAATGTTACAGCTGCTCCTAAAAGAATTGCAACAAGAATGTATATGATTCTAATCAGTTTTTCGTCGAGCGAATTTTTTTGTGCCATGATTTTTGTCTTTTGTCAATATATTAATGTTCCCGTAGAGACGCGATTAATCGCGTCTCTACAAAATACCAATGTTTACAATTTTGGAATCACCATTTTATTTTCAAATTTCACCTCAAAACCTAGCATTTCTTTGATTTTTGAATTGTCGCCAACCATGTTCCAAATTTCGCTTTCGCGATATGGCAATGCACCAAAATCGATAGTACAATTGCTTTCCAAAGCGTCTTTACATTCAAGAACAAAATCACGAAGCGTTATACTTTTGCCACTGCAAACATTAAAAATCTGATTCTTGGCTTTTACATTTGTTGCAGCTAAAATGAGGGCTTGCACAATATCATCGACATATAAAAAATCTCGCGCTTGTTCGCCTTCGGTCATTTTAAAATGCGAATCATGTTTCATTGCATGAATCAATTGCGGAATGAAAAAGTTTTGTGGCATATTGGGCCCAAAGAAATTGAACAAGCGCAAAATAGTATAATCGAATTTATAAATATTTGCAAATGTTTGAATAGCAGTTTCGGCAAAAGATTTAGACATTGAATATGGAGATACTGGTTGTAGTATCATATCTTCGGTAAATGGACTTTGATTACCACCATAGACATCACTAGTACTTGTAAAAATAAAGTTTTCGCATTCCTCAATATCTTTCAATGCCAAAAGTAAATTCATAGTTCCAGTATAATTTACCGCAACTATTTTCTCGTGAATTGTGAAATCTCGATCTCGATTGAGTAATGCTGCTAAATGAAATACAAACTGCGGACGAATTTCGCCAACCACTTTTTTTACTTCATCGAGTTTCGAAATATCTACCTGAAATTCATTTGGATTGCCATGTGTTTTTTGATCGAGAATAAACACTTCCGAACATAAATCGCCCAATGCTTTTACAAGGCATGAACCCAAATAGCCATTTCCTCCCGTTACGAGAACTCGCTTATATCGCAGATTTATTGAGCCCATACTACTTGTTTTACTATTGCGTGACTAACATATTCGTTAAGGTCGGTTTGCGTATTTACATTGCTCGAAACATAAAAATCTTTGTACCAACCAATGGTTTTTTCAATGGTTTCGGTAAAATTCCAAATAGGCTTCCAATGCAATAATTTATTAGCTTTCGAACAGTCGAGCATCAACAAGTTTGCCTCATGTGCATCTGTTGGATTTTTCGAATATTCAATTGCAATTTTGTCCCATTGCTTTTTCGATAAATTCACAACTTCATCAACAGTCAAATTACTCTCGCCCGATGGACCAAAATTCCAACCATCGGCACATTCAACCTTGCCTTCGAGCAATTGCCATCCGAGTGTTAAATAGCCACTCAATGGTTCCAAAACATGTTGCCAAGGGCGTGTAGCTAAAGGATTACGAATAAATACCGAATCGTTAACAGAAGTTGCTCGAACAATATCTGGAATAAGACGATCGGCAGCCCAATCACCACCTCCAATTACATTTCCTGCACGTCCACTTGCCAATAAAACATTGTGTTTTTTACCATAATCATGCACATTGAAATAGGAATTTCGATATGAATTTGTTACCAATTCGGTACAACCTTTCGATGCACTATATGGATCAAATCCCCCCATTGGATCATTTTCGCGATATCCCCAAATCCACTCACGGTTTTCGTAACATTTGTCGCTACTAATCACCACAATTGCTCTTACCGATTCTGTTTTCCTACATGCTTCCAGCACATTGAGTGTACCCATCACATTGGTCGAATAGGTTTCAATCGGGTCAATATACGACTGACGCACCAATGCTTGTGCAGCCAAATGAAATACAATATCGGGTTGAACTTCGGCAACATAATCGGCAATTTCTTGTTGATTGCGGATATCTCCAAAATGCTCGTGTATTTGTAAATCGATACAAGTCAAATGATTTGGTTCCGATGGTGCTGGAAGTGAAAATCCATATACTTCGGCACCCATGGCATGGAACCATTTTGCCATCCACGAACCTTTAAATCCCGAATGTCCGGTCAATACAACCTTTTTACCTTTATAAATGCCTGAAAACAGACCTTTGAAATTTACCATGTTCTCCATTTTGCTTGTCCTTTTTCCCACATTTCATTCAACACATTTTTCTCGCGCAATGTGTCCATTGGTTGCCAAAAACCCGAATGTTTATAAGCAAACAATTCACCGTCTTTTGCAAGATTTTCGAGCGGAGAACGTTCCCAAACGGTTCTATCACCTTCTTTGATGTAATCCAAAACCTTTGGTTCACACACAAAAAATCCTCCATTTATCCAGTTACCATCGCCCTTTGGTTTCTCCATAAAGGTTGAGACTTCACTGCTATTTGTGTCTATCGACATTGAGCCAAAACGACCTTCAGGCTGAACCGAAGTCATGGTAATTGCCTTGCCATGTTTCTTGTGAAATGAAACTAATTCTTCAATATTTACATCGCTAACACCATCGCCATAGGTAAGCATAAATGGCTCGTTTCCAATACAATGTTTAGCACGAAGAATACGTCCACCGGTCATTGTATCAAGACCTGTATCAAGAAGCGTAATTTTCCATGGTTCCGAATTATTGTTCAATATTTTTACTTCGTTGTTCGAAATATCAATAGTGATATCACTCTGATGTAAGAAGTAATTCGCAAAATATTCTTTAATGACATAACTCTTATAGCCCAACAGAATTACAAAATCGTTGAAACCATAGTGAGAATACATTTTCATGATGTGCCACAAAATAGGTTGACCACCAATTTGAATCATCGGTTTTGGTTTAACATCAGTTTCTTCGCTAAACCGTGTACCGAAACCACCTGCTAAAATGAGTACTTTCATAATTGTAAATATTAATTGTTATAAATTTTTGATTACATGTTTTGTGTAGAGACGCATTGCATGCATCTCATCTATTTTTTGTGGGAGACGCATGCAATGCGTCTCTACGGGGAATTAATTTTTCGAATATCAATATCATCCCACGGATCATTGTTCCATTTCTGTCGTGGCTGTCGTGCAGCAAATAAACCTGCAACGGACATCACAAAAGCTAGAAATGCAAAGCCAATCATTACCCAATTTTTCTCTGCCGAAATTATGAGCTCACTAATCGGCATAAAGAAAATTCGATAAAGAAGTATTGATACTAGCGTTATTGAAAACAACCAAACATACCATAACATTGGTTTTGCAAATGCTGAAAATCCGGCTTCAGCCTTTTTTGATGTTGGGATATAAGGTATTTCGTGTTTAATAAGTGTAAGCACAAAGCCAAAGAAGAATACTGGCCATGTTGCGTATTTCAATATCATAGCTCGCCAATGAAAACCTTGTTCGGTAGAGGCATGACACATCCATTTTTGCGAATACATATAAATAAGTGTTGAGAATAAAACAATCCACGAACCATGAACCACAAATTCACTCATCGCCATGTTTGCTGGCATTATTCCTGTTGCAAAAAACACAAATGGGAAAAGAGTAAATAAAAAAGTAACAAAACCACTCAGGTAATATGTTGCAATAGATAAATAGGTAACTCTTTGCCAAAATGTTAATGTTGGAAATGCATTTGGAAAATCAACATACAAAACTTCAAACGTACCTCGAGCCCATTTTAATTGTTGTTTACAGAACGAACCAAAATCTTCGGGAACTATTCCACGACTCACAATAACTGGATTGTAAACCGATTTCCATCCAGCAGAATGCAGTTTTATAGAGGTTTGTAAATCTTCGGCTAAACCTACCACATGGCCACCAATACTATCGAATGCAGCACGACGAAACGTACAATTTGCACCAATTGCAACGGCACATCCAAGTCCATGATAGCCCATTTGTGTTGGACCATAAAACGAATTAGTTTGCTCTGCAGCTGCACGTGCCACAAACGATCGATCTTGATTATAATATGCTTGCGAAACTTGTACAAATCCAACTTTAGGATCATTAAAATAACCTAGGGTACAGTCTAGAAAATTTGGAAATGGAATATGATCGGGATCGAGAACTAATACGAAATCTTCGTTTGTTAATTCCAATGCACGATTAATTTTTCCAGCCTTTGCACCAGGAATATTTATCAATTCTAACCATACAGCTCCAGCATCTTCGGCAGCTTTTCTAAAAGCAGGATCTTCGGTATTATCGAGTAAATACGTTGTGTGTGGATAGGTAACTAAACTGCATGCCTCCAAAGTTTTTCGAACCATTTCCAATGGCTCACCTTTGTAACTTGTGGTAAAAATGGCAACACGTAAACCAGCTGGTGGAGCAACAGGTTCGGGTCTTTTGATGTTCAAATAATTATTCCAAACAAAAGGAATACGAATAATGCTATACCAAAAGAAAAAACTCAAAACGCCAAATAACCATGGAATTTGAATATGTTCGGGACGAAACCACCAAATCCCAAAACTTACCAAGCTGGCAATTCCACAAACCACCAAAACAAACATCACAATTCTGTTCCAGATGGTCATGGGACGAGCCTTAACATACGTCCATAAATCTTTTGTTTGTTTCCTATTATTTCCCATTACACAAAAGCATTTTCAAACCAACCGCCACTAAATCATTTGTATAATAGTAATTTGGACTACTATGATGATATTCAATTTTTGCACTCAAACATTTCGATACAGAAAAATCGGCACGAGCATTTAAGTCGAGAGTTGTATATTTTTCTTTGTAAAATCCTTTAACAACAACTACCTCGCTATTAGCATTATAGTAACCATATAAATACGGTGTTTTAATTGATGCTAAAAAGCCATAACTACCCGAAACAGTAAGTTTTACAAATGAATTAAGCTTATAATTTACAACCCCAATTACACTATGAACTTCTTGTTCTTTAGGAGTTAAATAAGGTTTAAAATGCCCAGCTATGCTAGCATTTGTGTCAATTTGATAAAATAATTCGGATTGTGACTTTATCGGTTTTAACATATCATTTTTCGAATCAGTAAAACTATAACCATAACCGACTCTAAATCCAAATTTCCAAACATTCAACTCAGGTGTAACCAACCATGCCGATTTTGTAGCAACCACATTTTTATCTCCAAATATCGATGCCGAATAAGCAACTTGTCCCATAAAACCCTTCGATGGAGCCCATTTTGCCGAAACCGAAATAGTATTTGTAGTAATCGAAGTATCTAAACTTCCAAGCATCGATAAATAAGGCTTGCGTTCAGCTTGTGCCGTAAATGTTAATGATTTGAATATCGTTTTGTCAATTCCTATTAAGCCAATTGCTTTTGTGGTTTTGCAAGGGAAAGTAATAACTCCAGCATTTAATCGAACGGTTAAACCTTGTTTTGCAAAAACCGATTTGTTTCCTATGCTGTACATTTGAGCAGATATGTTCGATCCATTGGTATCAATCAATTGAGCTTGAACAGATGCATTTAACATCAACAAAGTGTTAAAATACATTCCTCCTTCGATGGTAGGACTTATTGTTTGTAATGGTTGATTGTCTTTATTAAACTCTGCATTTATTCCAATCCATGGCGACATTGCACGTTTTATTTCATCGCGTTGTGCTAAATAGTTTTGGGTATTGGGCAATAATTGTAATGCTTTCGAAATGTTTTTTAAAGCCGATTTGTAGTTGCTTTGCCAAAAATCGATTTTTGCTAAAGAAGCATAAATTTGGGCATTCAAACTATCGTAAGGTAAAAACTGTTTTAATAAACCTTCAGCCTTTTTAAGTTGACCAACCTCAACAAGTTTAAAAGCATAGTCAAGTTTAAGATAATAGTTTTCGTTGTTGGCTTTAATGTTTGCTTCATAAACGGCAATCATTTCTTTTGTTTTGCCAAGATAAAATGCAGCTTGCCCAAATAACCATTCAGCATTAACATCTGCCTTGTGCGTTTTTCTGTATTGCGAAAGCAGTTCATACGATTTTGTATAATTAGCCGTTTTATGAAGTTCTACAACTTGCAATAATGTATCGGTTTTTTGTTGCGAGAAACCAGCAAATGATAAACTAACAAACATTGCAATTGCAATTATTCGTGTTACTGTTTTTTGTCCTATTTCAAATCGATGAATCATTTTATCTAATTTGATATGAAGACAAGATGAGTTTTGTTTTTACGTAGTTAGTACACTTACATAAAGAGAAAATAATGCAATAAAATCACAACAGATCACTATATTTCAATCACTTAAAATGATTAAAATATTTTTAATTTCATTAAATAATTTTGTTTTATGGGGGAATATAAAGTCGATACTTATTTTGAATAAATAAAATCGACTTGAAAAATGACAGATAAAGGGAAATTCTAAAAAATTCAAGAATCAAGCTTTGCAAATTTTGCATTACCGCAGTTGAAAAGTAAATTTTTACGTCTAATTGAATTTTAAGAACTCCCGTTTAGTCGACTAAAATCCGTTCTTTTATCGAAATACAAACATCATGCATGATACAATTATCGGTATTTGTTTCGATTAAAAATTACTAAGCTAACTTTTAGACATCAGTGTTTCCAAATGAATTTTATACAATTTACCACATGCTCTAGCATCACTCAATGCATCATGATGGTTTAACTGAATTTTGTATTGTTGACTTAATAATGCTAAGTTTTTCTTGAAAATTTTATAAGTACAGACTTTTTCATAATCAGGGACATAAATATCATAATATGCCAACGTTTCTTTTAATACAGGAAAATCGAACGACATTCCATTATGAGCAACAACTGTTTGTTCTTTTATATAAGGTTCTATAGTATGCCAAATTTGTTCGAATGTTGGTGATTTAGCTGTGTGCCTTGGGCTAATACCATGGATTTCGATAAACCGATCCCAATAGAAATTATTTGGAGGTTGAACAAGTAGATTTATTTCTTTAGTAATAGTACCATTTTCGTAACGTACCAATCCAACTTGACAAATGCTTGAACGTTTTCCATTTGCTGTTTCGAAATCAATTGCTGTAAATGTTGTTTCCATTATAATCCTTTATATCGTTTTTCTTTCAAAATTTCATCTAGTCGTTTGGGTTCAATTACCCTTATTTGATTGCCATGTGAGAGTAATTCAATTTCTAAATCATAGGTAATATAGAGCTTTAAAGAAATTTGAACTTCTTTTTCATTTTCAAAAATACAATTTTGACTTGTATGTATTGGTAAAGATTTTAGGTATTGCCATTTTAATGGATCGACTGATAGAATTATGTTTTCAGGCTCGCTTTTATCGTAAGGAGCTACTATACCAAAACAATGTTCAAAGTATTTATCGGGATTGAAAATTGATTTCGAGAAATTCTTCTTCGTAATTTCTAATTGTGATAACCGTTCCAATCCAAAACTCTTGATAGCATCATCATCTGTATCTTTGCCAACAACATACCAACGATTTTTAAACTCTTTTAAAGCATATGGTTCAATTTTACGGTTCGTAAAGGTATCATCTTGATATTTATGATACAAGAACTTTATCTGCAGCCTTTGTTTAATCGAATGGAGTAATCCATACAAATTATCGACACCTTGAGGTCTTCTTTTTTCAAATTGAATATATTCAGCAAGCCCTTCAGCTGTATTTAAAGCATTAAACATATTAAATGCTTCTAACATTCTAACGTTTGAATCGGGAACTTCTTCACCTTGAAAATGATATTCTTTTCTTGAAAAATCGAATTCAATGTCAATTTTATACATCGATCGTATTAGCTCCAAATCCCGCTGAAACGTTCGTTTAGAAATCCTATAACTACCCCCTGTTACCTCTTCTTGTTTTAATAGATAATCAGAGATTTCGTTAAAACTTGCAGGACTTTGTTTAATCCGATTTGCAATATGCAATAATCGTTGCAATGAATCTTGTTTTGCTATAGTTATAAATTTCTCGAAAGATAAATAAACATAGCGTCAAATTATGTCGCAAATATACGATTTTCAATTTAAAATACCCCCTATTTTATTTTCTAAATGTTTTTTTTAAAACCTCCGCTTATATATTTCCTTTTTGCTTAAATATCACATTTAAACATCTATAATTCAGATAATATAAGCATATTTAAGCAAGTCCTTTTACAAAACGGAAATTATTTAATCATCTGATTTTTAACAAGTAAAAAAATCACAAAAAGCATTTATAGAATATAAAGTTATTTAAGAAATACAGATTTGACATAATTATAATTACGAATTCCGAGCTGACAATTTTATTTTAGGATTCAAAAACAACAATAAAAATTTATACATTTGGGAATGATTACAAGTCAAGACTTTACTTAATATAGAGAATATATGCAATTGTGTTTTTGATTATAATATGCCCTAGAACTAAAAACAACTCACATGGATAACTATTTAATAAGAGAATTAGATTGGAAACAAGATGACGTGACAAATGTATATGATGAATTACCTTTATGGTCATCACCATTTGGTCTTCTCCTTCTTGATAATTTCCCTATCGGTGAGTATGATAACTATTTAGATATTGGTTCTGGAACTGGTTTTCCTTTGATAGAAATTTCGCAACGATTAGGAATCAATTGCCAGTCTTATGGAATTGATCAATGGAAAGCTGCATTAAAGAGAGCAGCATCAAAGATTGATACTTTGAAAACAGAAAATGTAATTATAATAGAAGGAGATGCTTCAAAAATATCACTACCAGATAGTTACTTTGATTTAATAACATCAAACCTTGGGATAAATAATTTTGAAAATCCATTAGGTGTGTTATCCGAATGTAAAAGAGTATTAAAACCGTCAGGTTCTTTCTGTTTAACAACAAATCTAACAGGAACGTTTTCGGAATTTTATCAAATCTTTTGCGATACATTAAATGAATTGAAATTTGATAAATACTCTTCAAAACTAAACGACCATATAAATCATCGAGGATCAGAAGAATCAACTATCGAATTATTAGAAAAATCGGGTTTTACTATTACGAAAACCCTAAAATCGGATTACTCAATGAGATTTTTAAATGGTTCTGCATTTTTAAACCATTCTTTCACGATAGTTGGGTTCATTGATTCGTGGAGAAATATGTTTGACCAAGCTGATAAGACAATTTTCTTTGGTCGATTTGAGCAGAATTTAAATGATTATTCTAAGCAAAATGGAGAATTAAAACTGACAATACCAATGCTTTATGTTGAATGTAAAAAGAATTCAAGGGCCTAACACGTTGACACACAATGTACTGTTTAAAAACCAAAAATAATAAGATGAAAGCATTGTTGATAATTGATATGCAGAACGTTTCTTTTACACCCAAAACACCAAGATTCGATTCAGAAAACGTAATTAAACGAATAAACATACTCTCTGATAAATTTAGGAAAAATGGAGACATTGTAATTTTCATTCAACATGATGGTTCAAAAGAAGGATTTTGTATTCCAAGCACAGAAGAATGGGCGATCTTATCATCTTTAGAAATTGATGAAAACGACTTATTCATTTCAAAGACTGCAAATGATTCATTTTATAATACAACACTTAAAAACGATTTGATTCGTCTAGGAATAGAAGAAATTGTAATTACTGGATGTGCTACCGATTTTTGCGTTGATTCTACTGTGAAATCTGCTTTAACAAATGACTTTAAAATTATAGTTATTTCAGATGGACATACAACTGCTGATAGAAAAAACATTTCAGCTAAACAGGTGATTGACTATTACAATTGGATTTGGGATGAAATGACACCAACTAAGAGTAAGATAGAAATTGTTAAATTTGATAATTATATCGAATGCATAAAATAAAAATTACCATAGAACATGCCCTAAGATTAATTAATTCATAGATTACAACGACTTTATATGTGCATCATAAAAACAAAAACGAGAGCTATTACAAGCTTGATAACGAAAATAAAAAAATGAAGTTAATTCAATCACAAAGACACTTATTTGATATTCCCAATGACATTGCATATTTTAATTGTGCATATAATTCACCGCAATTAAATGAATCGAAAACTCGATTACTAGCAGGTGTAACGGAGAAAAGTCATCCTTGGGAAAGAACTCCGAAAAGCTTTTTTGAAAATGCTGAAATTATCCGACAATTATCAGCCGATTTGTTTGGTGGTGACTCAATCGGATTTGCTATAATACCTGCGGCAAGTTATGGTTTGAGTACAGCAGCAAGAGCGATTGAGCCGTTTATTAAAAAAGGCGAGAAAATTCTAATAATGGAAGAAGAGTTTCCAAGCAATGTTTTGCCTTAGAAAAGAGTCGCAAATGAAACAGGAGCAATTATTTCAACAGTTCCTTATTCAACGGATGGCAATTGGACACAAGCAATTATTGATAAAATCAATATCAATACAAAAGTTGTTGCAATTTCATCTTGTCACTGGACAAATGGTTCATTTGTTGATTTGGTCGCAGTTGGAAAAGTTTGTAGAGAATATGACTGTGTTTTCGTTATCGATGCAACTCAAACTCTCGGAGCTATGCCATTTTCAATTGAAGAAATTCAACCCGACTTTCTTGTTTCTGCAGGTTACAAATGGCTTTTATCTCCATATGGGTTTAGTTTGCTTTACGTTTCAGAACAATGGCGAAATGCTCGCCCTTTAGAAGAAACGTGGTTAGCTCGTGATAATGCTGAAGATTTTACAGCACTTGTAAAGTATTCCAATAATTACATGGCTGGTTCTCGCAGATTCGATGTTGGAGAAAAATGTACATCGAATATTTTACCTGGAGCAATTGCTGCATTTGAGCAAATAAAAGATTGGGGTATTCCTCAAATTGCAGAAACTCTTTCATTAATTAATAAGCGGATAGATTCTCATCTTGAAGAATTAGGGTTTTTATTACCAAACGATTCACTCCGTTGTCCTCACATGTTTGGAGCATTGATTCTACCTCATTATAAAGATAATTTAGTAAGTGAATTAAAGGCTGAAAATATATATATTAGCCAAAGAGGAAACTCAATACGATTTGCCCCTCATTTGCACATTAACGATAACAATATTGATAAACTATTAGAAACTTTAACAAAACTGATGAAAAAATAAAGTCGAAAAAATATCTGAAGAACCATTATTTCAGTTAATTATCAAAAAAAATGATACTGTTTTTTGAAAGGAATTGCTTTAAGACCAAACAATCAAATTTTAAAACAAAAGAGACAAACTTGAATAAAAAGTATAAAGTTATACCAAATATAATCTGGACTGAATTTAAGAAAGGATGCAATTGAATACAAACTGTACTCAATACGTTAGAACCCAATAATAAATCCACAACTTAATGATCCATAAAATGAAAAAACAAATCAACATTCTATTAATTTTGTTAGTGATTTCTATACCAATAGTTGCTCAAAATAATAATATGATTTTCGTTAAGGGTGCATCATATAAAATGGGTGATATGACAGGTAAAGGAAAAGATAATGAACGTCCAGTTCATGAAGTTACCATAAATTCATTTTTTGTCAGTAAGTTTCAAGTTACAGTTGGCGATTTCAAAGATTTCATCTCTGAAACTGGATATATTACAGATTGCGAAAAGAAAAAAGGCGGAATGATTTGGTTGGTAGAAAATAGGAAACAAAAGTATTATTTCGATTCAACCGCGAATTGGCGAAATGTGGGATACATTCCTAAAGAAAACCAACCGGTTACTTTTGTAAGTTGGAATGATGCTGTTGCTTTTTGTAACTGGAAAAGCAAGAAGGATAAAATGACTCCATGTTATAAAATCATTGGAGATTCTGTGGTTTGGAATAAATCAGCTAAAGGATATAGATTATTAACTGAAGCAGAATGGGAATATATGGCTAGAAGCGGTGGAAAGGAATATCAATTTTCATGGGGAAACGATAGTTTGCCATTAATAAATGGCAAAAAGGCTAATTTACGTAACTAATAACTAGAGTTAGAAGACAATTGTCTCATTATAATGAAATTATGTAAATTATTCTACAATTACAACTCTGTCAGTACTCGTTGGTGTTTTTATAATATAACATCCATTTGACAAATTTACATTCATATTGCCATTCGAAATGCATTGACCAAGCAATGAATAGACCGATGATTTATTATTATCGAAATAGATAGTATTACCAGAAATATAAAAGTGCTTTTTATCTGATGTTATTATAGCAACATCAGTTCCATTTCCAGCTTCTTGTATAATCTTAATTGTTTGCGATGGTATTCCATTTGCCGAAACTATAATCTCGGCAGTTCGTGAAGTTAAAGATGTATTTGCTTCAGCAGTAATAAGTAGATTAGAATTTCCAGTTGTAACTTTATTGGGAGTAACAGAAATCCATGATTGATATGTATAAGCAATCCATGAAGTATCTGAACTTATTGTAACATCTGCGTTACTTCCAGTGTTTTTTGACAGAATAATTAATGTGTCAGAAAGAGATAGACCATGCATTTCAACTATATTGGAGAAAGCTTTCCATTGATTAGAATTCTTATATGCAGTTGATGAACCCTTAGGAACATATAAGATACATTTTGTTGTATCGATTCCAGAAAAAACGCTTGTTACTGAACTTAAATCAACAGGTGTCTTTGAGTATGTATATATGGATTGTAAATATTTATTAGCATTATAAGATCCTGCACCATAAAAAGCATAATTGGCAATTGTTTTAACTGTTGAAGGAATGCTTATTGAAAATAAATTAACATCACCTGAAAACGCATTCTCTCCAATAAAGGAAACTGATGATGGAATGGTTAATGTACCTGTTAAATTATTACACCCTGAAAAAGCATTATTTTCAATTGTATCTAATCCAAAATTTAATGTCAGTGAGGATAATTGACTACAGCCTGCAAAAGCACTATTACGTATTGATTTTACTGATGTAGGGATAGTAATAGATTTTAACTTTTGACAACCAGCAAATAGGTTTGAACTAATATATTTTAGAGTTGAGGAAGATGCAAAATCAAATTCTGTCAAACTGCGACATCCTTCAAATGCTCTATCACCAATTTCTAACACAGTAGAAGGAATTGTAACGTTTTTTAAATTAGAATTGCCAACAAAAGCTTGAATTCCTATGTAAGTAAGTGTAGATGATGTAGAAAATAAAATAGAATTTAGATTACAACCTTGAAAAGCATAATCTGCTATTGTAGTAACTGATAATGGAATAGTTATAGAATCTAGGTATAATCCAGAAAATGCAAAAGCTTCTATTGTACTTATTGATAGAGGAAGCAAAATCGATATTGTATCGTAGTTATTTGACCAAAATGATGTAGTTGGAATTGTATTTGCCTTATAGCTTGTATCTATATTTCCCATTGTCCCTAATCTACCTGAGTATGATACAATATTTGTTTTACTTAAATCAATATATCTCAAATTTGGGAGTTTTATTTTCATCGTTTCTAAATCCCGAGCATCTATATTTCCAGTAATAGTAATATTAGTAATTGAGTTTAAATCTATTGAAGACAATTCTGTTGCTAATGTTCCAGCATTCGATACTTTCACAAAAAGTGATGTATCTGAATTAATAGTTGACGAAATAACACTTTGAGTTACTGTTATGATTCGTGAAGTAAAATCTGCTCCTGAAATAGTAATTGTTGCAGAACGATCTGAGCCAATATTTTCTGAAGTAGTTACTGTTACAGTTGTACTACCAAAAGAATTACTGATCGGGCTAACTGTTAACCACGATTGGTCTGAACTAGCTGTCCATGAAAAATTAGAAGCAATTGTAAAATAAGCTTTGCTATCTTTATTATTCGAAATACTTATTACAGAATCGGAAATATACATTCCATTCATTTCTAAAATATTAGTAAAGGCACTCCATTGATTTGCTTTTTTATATGCATTAGTTGATCCGTATGGTACGTACAAAATACATGTCGTTGTATCTATTCCAGTAAAAACATTATTGGATGATTTTAAATTAATAGGTGAAACAGAATAGGTATATATTGATTTCAATTTTTTACAAAAATAAAAAGCTTGAGAACCTATTGATTTCACAGATGATGGGATTGTTACTGAAGTTAAATTACTATCTCCTATAAATACACCTTCTTGAATTGATTTTATTGTAGCTGGAATAGTAAATGTAGTCAAACCTGTACAACCTCCAAATGCTTGAGTAGATAGTGTCTTTATAGATGGAGAAAGAGTAATTGATGTTAATTTATTACAATCTTGAAATGCATCGGCTGCTAAAGAGTCAATAGAGTTGGGAATTGTATAATTCGTTTTTGAATTGGCACAATAGATTAATTCAGTATGTGCTTTATTAAAGAGTATATTATCTATGCTTGAATACTGTTGATTATTTTGATCGACGGTTATTCCTAAACAATCTAGAAACGAATAATACCCAATTGAAGATACTGAAGCAGGAATATAAATATACGATAAATGAGAACATCCTGCAAAAGCATCTGTTTGAATAGATGTTACTGAATTGGGAATTATAATTGAATCAAGTCCAGTGCAATTAACAAATGCAAACATCCCTATCGACGTAATTGTTGATGGGAAAATAATTGTCTTTAAACTCGTTTTTGAAGTGTAGCCTTTTGCCTGATAAAATGAAGTATACGGAATGGTGTTTGACATATAATTATTCGTATATATCCCATCTGGGCCTTCTTTCCCTGAATAAGCAGCTATCGTAGCATTTTGTAAATTGAGATAATGAAGATTTGGTAAGCTATCTCTAAAAATAACAAAATCGCGCGCATTAATTGTTCCTGTTATAGTTAGATTCGTTAATGAATTAAATTCTGTTGTATTTAAAAGTAAAGCTACTGTTCCTGGAATTGTAACATTTAGCGTTTTAGATACAATTGCATTATTTGATGCTTGTGTAATCGTAATAGTACGAGAAGATAAATTTGTACCATTGATTGAAACAGTCGCAGTACGTTCAACTCCTGTATTAGCAGTAGCTGTAAATGTAATAGTTGTATTTCCATTTGTACCAACATCTGGAGTTATGGTTAGCCAAGATTGATTTGAGTTCGCTGTCCAATTGGTATTAGAATAAACAGTAATACATCCTTTACTTCCTTCAGCTTTTTGTAATGTGAGTACCGAATCTGATAGAAGAATGTCATCAATTTCTATAATATTGATAAACGCATTCCATTGATTTGAATTTTGATATGCAGTTTTTGATCCTTTAGGAACATATAATTTACAGTTTAATGTATCTACATTAACAAATACCATTGATGGTAAGTTTACTGGAGTTGCAGCTAGATTATATATCGTTTTTAAATTGTTGCAACTAAAAAAGACACCTTCACCGATTGACGTTACCGATGATGGAATGGTAACTGAAATTAATCCGTAGCAATTGGTAAACACATCTGAACCTATTGATGTTACAGATGAAGGAATTATAAAAGTGCTAAGTGCTCCATCATCATAAAAAGCAGAATATTCTATTCGTTTAATTGATGATGGTAGTATAACATTCGTTAAAATATGACATGACGAAAAGGCATCACTATCAATAACTGAAACAGAAGTTGGAATATGAATAGACGATAATGTATAACAACCACTAAAGGCGAATTTTGGAATTTTTGTTATCGAAGAAGGAATAGTAACTGAAGAAATTTTTTCGCATCCACTAAATGAGTAATTTCCTAAAGTTATAAGTGATGATGGTAGATTTAAAAAACCAGTAATATTACTATATTGAAAAGCATAATCACCGATTGTTTGCAGCGTTGATGGCATTATTACCGTTTTTAAACCAAAGCAAGCCCAAAATGAATTATTTCCAATTGTAAGTAAAGAATTAGGTAAACTAATAGATATTAATGTTAGGTTATTAGTTTTATTATAATTGTAAAATGCATATTCAGGTATAGTATTTGGATTGTAAGTAACAATACTATTGCTATTATAATATGTACCATTTTTACCAATATATTGTACAATCATAGCATTAGTTAAATCTAAGTTTGCTAAGACTGGCATATAATCACGCATAGTCACAAAATCACGTGCATCGATTGTACCTGTTACAGTAAGATTTGTAGTTGAACTTAATTCAGTTGATGATAACAGTGTTGATAATGTTCCTGAATTTGTCACATTTACCGTTTTATAAACCTGTGCTTGCAATCTTACTATTATAAGACACTCTACGACAATAAATAGTAAAAGCTTTTTCATATCTCTAGTTATTATTTTTCGAGTTAAAAGTACTCATTTTTTTTGAAATCATACATTTACCACAAAAATGCAATAGCTGTTTAATACACCTTGAAAATTATATCATCAATATTCTTAATTATTGGATTCATTTTACACAATTTACTTTATACTACCCATACAGTTTCCAATAGCTAGTAAAAAAGAAGTAAAAAAGAGGTAAAAATGGAGTAAAAAATGGTACAAATCGAGTAAAATATGATCAAAATCGAGTAAAAATGAATACTTTTTAAGTATTTTAAAAGTAAATTCCAGTACAAAAACGGTATTTTTTAGTACAAAAACAGTAAATTTTAGTAAAAATTAGTAGTTTTTCTGTAAAAATTAGTAAATATTTGTAGGATTCTGTATTTGATTTGTAAATAATTGTATGAATTTGTATTTATTAGAGAGTCTGTTCAATAAACTGTGTCAAAATAGTTGGGACAGATATAAAACTATTCATTTTATTTATGATATATCATAAACATTTAATAAAAATGCTAGCATTTCTTTTATAAAAGAAATATTTGATATTATAGTCTATATAATTGTTTGCAATTTTTTTTACTTTCAACCTATTATCGAATATCGGTCATTCAAAATCATAAGATATTTATCTTGAAAATCATTTGGTAAAAACGATTGTTTAAGCAACTCTATAGTTTTGTCCTTTTTTGAAATAAAACGAGAGAAGGTCGTATCAATTTGTTTATCGGCAAGTCCCATTCCTTTTCCAAATGCAACAAATTGTTGTTTAGTAAGCTTGTTTTTTTTTCCTCCAAGTGTTAATGCTAATTCTTCTGTGTCATTGGGTAAAAGAATTGCAACATTCAACAAATCGTATGCTGGAGCTAACGTCCATCCTAATGTAGAATGAATTAATGAGAAGTTCTTTAGATGCATATCGTTATTGCCTGTTAGAAAACTAAACAATGTAAGCTCAAATAAGGTATGGGCATCAAGCAAAGTATTCGATGAATATGAAAGAACTGCCTTCCCTACCTTTTCCATTGAACTCTTATATTTATCAAAGGCTTCGAGAATTTGAAACATATCGAGCATGTGGATTTTATCGCCTTTTATTGTTCTATCAATTCGCTTTGTAATGTATGAACGTTCTCCCGATTGTAATCTAATTAAAGACGATGGAACAACTGGTATACCTAATAATTCAGCCATACGCATTGTTACATGTTCATTTTCTGGCATGTGGGGATAATCTGATGTTGCTGGTTTGAAAATGTAATTTCCTCCTAAAGCACCAACAACAGTTAATCGACTCTGCGGATTGTTCTGTGTTTTCTTTAGTATTGTTAAAGATAGTTTTGCTTGTACACCAGGCACGCTTACACTTCGGTCAATTACTTCTTTTGCTAATTCACTAATTTCTGCCAAAGTATATTGCAAAATGGGTGCTTCTGTTGTACCGAAAAACTGTTTTGCACAACGATCGTGAAAATCTTTTCCGTTTTCTGTTTCCTTATAACAATATAAGCATTTAGTCATTGTTCACCTCCTTTGGCTCTACAGATAATGCTCCAATACAATTCTTGCAACAAGCTAACAACAATCCCATTCTATCATTTTGATTAATCTTCCAACTTTTGGTTGCAATATCTAATAACCATCCTTCGGGAATTAATCCTTCAAATACTGGAAACAATCTGTTGCTTTTGTATGGTTCTGCTGTAACAGGCATTGTAAATGTTAGAAACTGATTGGGATATTGATCTATATAATCCGAATCGTAAGTAAAGAGATATTCGCCATCATCGGTTTCTAGTAATTCACCAGCAATATCTTTATTATAATAAATGGTTGCTTTTCTCATTTTATAATTCTTTAGAATTTACAGGAGCTAATTCATGTCCAAACATAGCTAGAACATGATTTACTTTATCCATACTAAGATTTGTTTTTCCTTGTTCAATTTTACGAACCACAGTCAATGCCACACCAGCTTTTTGAGCAAACTGTTCTTGTGTCATATTTACAAGTTTTCGACGTTGTTTAACGAATTCTGCTAAGTTCATTTTATATGTATTTAAATATAATAATTCAAATATACACAATATTATACGCAAAAACATATATTAATAATTATTTTTGATAAAATATATGTATGAGCATATAGATTACAACTACCAATGATGGTTAGTCGGTTTCCAAAAGTTTCCAAGTTTCCAGTTTAAATAATGGAAACTTGGAAACTTCTGGAAACATTTAAGCCCGTTTACAGAATCTGATTTATACTTACAATTCAATTGGAAATGGTCGACATGTTTTCTTAGATAAAAAGACGTCTGATTCTGTTTAATTTAACCTCAAACCTCATAATTAACATATTAAAGTATAACATTTAATATATATAAATATCTTACTGTATATTAATAACATATCATAAATTTTAAATTTTATTTTACAGCAGATATTTTCATTTAAAGATAGTTAATCGATATAAGAATTGTCAATTTGAATAATTATTCCTCAACCACAATTTATATAAATTTAATCAGTTTATCCGTAATTAAATTACTCATATTATGCCAGCTAAAAATGCCCTTAACATATTTAATTATCACTTCATGTAAATAATTATATCTACCTTCATATAAATACTTTAAATGTATTCTTAAAAGATATTTTCAATTGATAAAAAAATAGAATTATAAAAAAGTCTCCTTATCAAACCTCAAGCTTAAAGCTATATTCTTCAAATAGATATTTAAGAAAGTGAAATTAGATGCGGTGAAAAAACAAAATCATTACGTTTCACTATCCCACATTTCGCGATAATAATTAATATAATCTACTGTTGCTTTTGGATTAATTGTATAATAATAGCGACAAAGTCTTTTGTAAATAATTAGCATTTCATCAGAAAAACAAAAACCAAGCATATAATCGAATGTTAATTCTATTTCATTTTGATTCGTACATTTAGAATTAATTATTTCATTTACCTTTTGATTATATATACTTACAGCCATTTCAGCGTTTTGCTGAACTGCTTCAACCAATGGTTTTATGTTTTCAATTAAAGTATTTAAATTATTTTCTGATTCCATATTCTTAATTCATCCATTATATTAGGCGTTTGGAAGTATAATAAACTAAACAAAGGATTGTTAAAATATTATTTCAATATTTTTCCTAGTTTCTTAATGTCTTCTTCAATTTCTTTGAGACTTTGCTCTTTTTCAATAGCCGTTTGCTGTAATTTATATTTTTCGAATTCTTCAACTGATTTCGTTATTGCCATATCGTGACTAACTTTACCTGCATGGGTCAACAATTCTCTACCATTGAGTTGTAAAATAACATCGAGACGTTGAATCCAATCTGCCATATACATTGGAGTTCGCTGTTGAGCCATTGTTTCGGCAAATGCTAAATATTGTTCGACTAATAATCCTAATAGTTTTATTTCGTCTTCAGTTAGAAAATTTTTAGCAACGCTTATATCTGCTTTTTTTATTGAAACGGTATTTTTCTTATCAAACGATTGCATTCCCAATAAAGGTAATGTTGCATCAACTCTACGATAAATGAGCTCAGCAGCCGTTTGACTACTTATTGCCCAAAGCAATTTGTTCTGAATTATCTTAAAGAATTCAATAGTTCTTTCATCTTTAGCATCATAATCGATACTTGTTGTATAAATATCTTTAATTTTTTGATAAAAAAAGCGTTCTGAAATCCGAATTTCCCGAATACGTTCTTGCAGTTCGGAAAAATAATTCATCGAATTTCCCGACTTAAAACGCTCATCGTTCAGTGCAAATCCTTTAATGATATACTCTTTTAAACGTTGAGTAGCCCATATACGGAATTGAGTACCTTGAATAGATTTTACTCTATATCCAACTGAAATGATAACATCAAGGTTGTATGTATTGACTAAGACATTCTGCGTTTTTCCAGCAATAGCACCGTGTTGAGTGGTTATTCGGAAATTCCGAATAACCACTTTTTCATCAAGCTCTCCTTCCGAAAAAATATTCTTTAAATGTTCGTTTATTGTTGATTTTGCTTTACCAAACAATAATGCCATTTGATCTTGCGTAAGCCAAACCGTTTCGTCTTCGAGGTGAACATCTATTTTTATGTTGCCATCGGAATTTTGATATATAAGAATTTCGCTGTTCATTTTAATTTATAATTAAAAATTCGTTACTATAAAATTATAAATATCTAAATGATCATGTTGTTTGTAAAAGAATCAGATCAAAATATAATGAACGGGTAATTAATGCTTCTTCAGGAGATAGATTCCTATTTTCTTTTTCAATTTCTTCGGTACTACAAAAATAACGAAAATCATTCTTTTGGTAATAACTTAATGGGTTTGATTCATTATAAGAATCAACTACAATAAAACGACAACCTGTTTTATTATTCGAAGCACTAAACCAGCCCTTAATAAAATCCATTAATTCTCTGCCTATACCCTTTCCATGAAATTTATGATTAACACCTAAACGTCCGATTAAAACAGCAGGATAATGAGATAAGTGTTTGGGATGAGGAAATTTACTTTTTATTTTTCGTTGACTACTTTTCGGCAAATTCTTTAGTTTCACACTATCGTTTGATACCGTAAAAGCACAAACAATTTCATCGGGCGACTCGTCGAGTGTAAAACAATATGTTTTACCGAGTAATTGACTTTCATAATTAATAGAATCGTTAGCAAAGAAATCGTTTAAATCGGGATGGGAACAATTGAATTTTTGGAAAACATCTGCAAGTTCAACAGAAAGAGAACGGAA
>Ga0302286_10000424_pt1 | contig 34835 bp, 19 predicted proteins | sample III_Fen_E2_3_FD_198765 | JGI IMG/M metagenome (GOLD analysis project Ga0302286, IMG submission 198765) | Peat permafrost microbial communities from Stordalen Mire near Abisko, Sweden - III_Fen_E2_3 | ecosystem: Environmental > Terrestrial > Soil > Wetlands > Permafrost | place: Sweden: Abisko...
TTTCCTGATAATACATCTGCGTATTTTTCATCTGCTTCATAACGTGTTTTGAAAGTCACGTCACTGCTTGAATAGTAACAATTTGCCTGACGTAAATTGCTGTTTGGAACAATATCCTTATAGTTTACAGGAATTGCCTGACGCAATGCTTTTACAAATTCCTCAGCTTTACCGAGAACCGCTTGAGATTCAGCGTAGCGAATGTGTTCGTGAATGTACATTAAACCAATTTCACGACCAAAAAACGTACTGCTTTCGGCACGTTGAAAAATTTCCTGAATGCCACCTTTGTATTTCAACGGTTTATCCATCAAACGTGCTCCATCCGGTCCTTTCAAGTATTTATCAATTATATTCTGATGAAATTCAGCTTGTTCTTTAGTGAAAATTCCACTCAAAATTCCACGATCCATTGGAAGAAGACTATAACTGATTCCTGTATGTTTATCGGTTGGATGAAGCAAAACACTGATATTTCCATTGTCTTCCACATAACCATATCCGGCAACCACATTGTCTTTCACTAAATATTTATTGAAATCAGCTTTGATTTTTTGTACAACCTCTTTCAACTCTTTGGCACGTTCAAAATTTCCAGCTTTTTCAAACACTTCCACATAATCGCTGAAAGCTTCATAATTCATTTCCACCGTCCAACTTGAAATCAGTCGTTTTGCCAAATCTTCATTTTTAGGCTGTAGCGAATCATTCCAATCACCACCTCCAAACGGAACCAACGCAGTTTTACCGATGTACGAATCTTCAATCATTTTGATTAATCGTTCGGAATGTTCATTCACAGTAAACAAATCAGTTCCTCCAAAATAAGGAACTTTTTCATTCAAAACAGAAATATCGCCCGTAACTTTCACGTAACTTGCCAACGAAATTATCACCCAATAATAAATATCACCGTGACAATCTCCAGCGCGAATGTGGCTGTAACTATCAAACATCCACCATTGAGGCCAATCTCCTAAGGGATTTTGATTGGCAAAAATGGTCAACAATACTTTGCGTGCGGCATCAAATTTTTCCAACGAAAGTAAAAACTCAATTGGTCCCTGCGAAACATCGCGTGTTCCCCAAGCGGCACCACTAAATTGCTCTAAACCGTACGGTGTAAGGTAATGTGTAATAGCATTCATCCCGTACCAAGGAAGAATTTCATTAATAGCAGAAAGATTTTTCTCAGACGATTTTAAGGTAAGATGATTGCTTAATTCGCCCCAAAATTCAGTTCCGGATATATTTAATTCTTGATTGTTGAGATTCTCCAAATCAAATTTTTCTTTGACTTCACCTACAAATTGCATAGCAAAATGTGAAACAGAAGAAGTTTCAAGAACAAACAAATCGTTGAAACCATAAGTAAATTTATCCCGAATAGAATTTTTCAAACATTCGGAATTTTCAACCACTATTCTGAAATCTGCATTAGGGAATTTCTCTGTAATCATAGAATTCTCTATTGGTTTGGCTTCAAATTCGCCATTTCCTGTTTGCAATAAATTCCATGTGTTTACTTTGTCCCACTCGTGTGTTATGATTAGTTTAACGTTACTGTCATTTAAAACATTGAATATCAACTGAACAACAGGAGACTTAATGTAAGCTTCAGTTTTTACTTCCAAAACGGTTTCGTTCCATTTATAAATCCAACGACACGAATTCAATCCCATTTCAAATGCAGATGGAATGCCGAGCAAATACGTTTTATTATCCAATTCAACAAAAATACGCTGCCCCGAATTCAGATTTGCATTAAACTGGCTGGTATTGATGGATAAAAACACATTGAAATTGGTATTTCCCTGCGAAATGTGTGAATTGAAAACCCCCGTTGCAAAGCAAGTGGTGGAAAGCGTTTCCTCCGTTGGAACATCCGCCAGATTTGCCTGCATTATATGCGCGTGCGAACGATCAACCAAAACTTCTTTTGCTTTAAGTATAACGTGTTTGTTATCGGAAGAAAAGAATGAAAGCAGTTGTTTGTCGTTTTGTTCTTTTATACGTACATCTTTTCCAAAAAACTGCTCAATTTCAGTTTCATTTAAATCGGATGAAGGAAAAAACGGAGCAGTTTGAAATAAGTTTTGTTTGGTTTTTGCCCAATTAGTTGGAGTTGAATATTTGATTTCAGAAAATTCAGCAATTACATCATTTAAAATAGATAAATCTTTATCAGAAGTTGCTTCAGAGTGATTTGGCAAATATGCTGAAACATACACAACGGTATGTTTTTCGTTGCTTTTCAGCTCAAATGGTTTTTCCTGCAAAGCAATAATTGGTGATTCGCCAGCCATATTACCTCCAAGTTCTGATTGTAATAATCCTTCGGGAATTCCGGTAGAACGATATGAATTTCCATAAAATTGCATTCCGTCTGTTAAACCAGAAATGGCTTTTCCTGCACTCGCCATCATTAACCAGGGATATCCGGTGGCTTCTTTTGTATTCTGACGGCAAACTGCAACCGTTCCGTGTCTTTCATCATTTAATAGGATTCGTTCCAGATATTGTGCCACGTAATACTCATTCACCAATCCATCGTTCAGGTTTTTCAAACCCACTTCCTGCATTAAAACAATGTCCAACTCTACATTTTCAGATGTTGTATTTGCTACCTCAATTTTCCATTGCCAGGAATTGCTTTTATCTGAAAGCTGAAGCGAACAAACGTAATTTAATCCTTTCCACTCTCCTTTAGAGTAAAATTGATTAGCCGAATAGGCAATTTCATTAGTTGAACCGAGCAGCGAAGTAAATTCAATAGCATTTTCTTTTCGTTTACGCAGGAACAATTGCGTACCTGATTGTGCAAAAGGATTACCCGATTTTAGATTAATCCTTATTTTATCCGTGTCGATATTCTGAACATTACCGTTTTCTAAAAAGCTGAATGTTAATCCGTTATTGTTAGTTAGTTTCATAGTCATCGTTTCCTTTCACCAACTGTTGTCAAGGTCTAACGACCGTTAACAGAGTTGGAATAATTCTATTTTACAATAATCTTCAACCTAAATTCTTGTTTGTGTAAATGGGAATAAGTTACAATCAATTTATCATCTAGTAATTTGAATTCGGTTGAAACCTCATCGCTATACACAGAACTGATATTTTGAATTCCTTTGCCTTCCAAAACAAGTTCTCCCATTAAATCGCGGTGTCCGTAAAGTTGAATATGCCATTCAGTTGCCAATTTATCCACTTTCAATACATCAGAAGTGGTGTGTAATAGTTGCAGATTTTCACCCAATTTCAACCCTATTGGAGATAAAACGGCATATAAACCAGGCATTTCCATTTTATCTTTACTTATAGGCATTTTAATCGTTTCTCCTGTTTGAGGATGTGTGTATGAAACAGAAGTCGAATGTTCCTCGTTGTAATAATTGCCTACAAATATCACGGCTTCTCCTACAGGAGTAAAGCGTTCACGAACATTTACAAAATAATTATCCGATTCGCAGTTGTATAATTTGGCATCCGAAAGTTCTAGTAGTTTTTGATAAACATCTTTGTGTGCTTCTGTATCAAAACCCCACCACGTTCCAATGTGCGCAAAAGTACCTTTTCCGGTATCTTTCATAAAACCGACAATTTTTCCTCTGATATTTTGAGCAATAATTTCGGCATTTTTCAAATCATCCTCATTATAAACCATCTGTGGATTGGCACATTTAATGTCTTTTGAACCCAAAACGTCAATTAATGCCGAGTCAAACGCATCCGTTCCAATTGGTTTTACTCCCACAGCATCACGAATAATGGTACAAGGTTGTCCGTTCATTTCACGAACGGGCATAGTTGGGAACAACATTATATTTCCACCATTTTGAATGTAATCAACGATTTTTTGTTGTTCCGCACCGTTCATTTCATCGGTACTGAAAGCCCAAATTTGTTTGTATTTTGTCCATTCAGTTGCTGGTTTATTTAAGTCCAGCATATCATAATCAACATTCAGCACCTGTAAAGCTTTCAATAGTCCATCGAAATAAGCAGGACGACGAATGGCCGAATGATTGAAGATAATCTCACTTCTTCCGTCAATATTTCTTTCGAGTTCGGTAGCGTAATAGGGCGGATAAAATAACACAGCCACTTCAGCTTTGCGTTTTGCATTAACAATAATATCTTCAGAAGTTTTGATTATTTTACTCATTCGTTGCACCAATGGAAACGCCGATGTTTTTTCGGCTTCAGGTGTAAGTGGATTAAACCAATAGAAAGTTGAACCGCTATATCCCTTTCGTTCAGGATTTCGTCCTTGCGAAAACATATAATAGTTCCATCCTGTTAAACCATTTGCAACACTTGCTTTGTAGAAAAGTTCCATTTCCACGGGATTAGTAACTACGTGGTATTCGCGCGAACCACTTTGAAACTCCGCGGCGAAAAGCGGTTTATTTCCCTGCATTGCATACGTAATATCGTTGATAATTCGGTCGTCGTGCAGGTTGCGGTACGACATAAACTCAGGAATATGATCTACGCCAAAGATAATGTCGCTACGGTCTTCAAATAAATCTTCGTACATGGTGATATTAACCGGGAATTCGTATCCATTACCGTAAATCCATCCCGGAAGATTATGAAAAAACGGCAACGAAACACCTAAATTGCGAGCCATTTTTGACAGCATTCTCAAATAATCGGCATAATATCTACGCCAAAACATCGTCCATTCGTAATCTCTACCTCTATCAGCAACAGATTTGTAAGCTTCTCTTCCATCAGGAGGAAGCTGTATATCTTCAAAAGTCAAGTAATTTGTTTCCCAAAGGTTATTCCAATGATTAATATCGCTGTTTTTTTCTTTCAGATACGAAATAAATCTTCTTCTGGTTTCTTCATTGTAATCGGCTTGATGAGCTAACCACGAGAATACACCAATTTCATTACAAATCTGCATCAAAATCACGGGACCGCCTTTTCCATATTCTTGTGAACTTATCAAAGGCATTATTTGATTGTACCAGCACTGAACTTTCTCCAAATATGCAGGATGAAACAAACTCACACCGTCACTGCTTATGGGTTCACCCTTGCTGTTGTGCATTTTTATTTCAGGGATGTATCTTTCTAAAAACCAATCGGGTAATCCTGCTCCACGATATTCTGCCAAAATAAACGGACCCGGTTTCAGTGTACAAAACAAATCGTGCTCTTTACATTTTCTTATCCATCCCAGCAAATCGCGCTCTGCACATGTATGTCCGTCAAAATCAAAATGACCTTCTTCCGGTTCGTGCCACGCCCAGGGTACATAGGTGCTTACCGTTGTTAATCCCGCTTCTTTTGCCAATTTTAAATGTTCATCCCAACGTTCTTTTTTTATTCTGAAATAATGAATTTCGCCCGAATTCAAAAAAACTTTTTTACCATCTAAAACAAAATTGTCTCCTTTAATTTCAAACATATATACCCCCAACCCCCTAAAGGGGAAATTTAAATATTAAATATTTTTTATCTATACTATTTGCTTTCTAATTCTGCCGCGGCATTTCTTATTTTTAATAATTCTTTAATTTCCAACGAACGTTTTTCTGTAAGTGTGTATCGGAAAATAAGAAATAGTGCAATAATACTTAACAGAATTGGAAGTCCGATTTCTACAACACGCATCATCAACAATGTATATGGAGTTTGTTTTTTCAAAGCAACAATTTCATTTTCCATTGCCTTCACATTGGATTTTAAATCGGATAAATTTACATTGTCTTTTGTTCTTTGAAGAGTAGTTTGAACAATGTCCATCTTACGATTTAACTCTAAATAATGCTCTTTATTCTTGGTTTTTTCATCCAACGAATTATTTTTAAGATATGTCTGAAGTTCTAAAATTGTAGATGAAAGTTTATCTAATTTGGTTTGAATCAATACTACAGGAACATATTTTTTATTATTCATTAGGGAATCATCGGTTAACTTTTTATCAGACAACTTATCTATAACATCTTGTGTTGATTTTAAATTCTCATTTATTAAATTAATACGTTGAGAAGTGTATTCAGGAACATATTTGAATGAGTTTTCAAAATTTTTGTCGTGTTCTTTTTTAAGTAATGTATGATAATCTTTGGCTTCAGTTAATGCATCATTTTTAAGTGTTTTTACATCCGTGATATTTTCTTCTTTTTGTTTAAACACATTATGAAACCATTTAGAAACATCTTTAATAATTCCATTTGGGCTATCATCTTTTTCAACATGTGAATTGGAAAGTATGTAGTCTTGTAAGGCAATTGTATCAGCATTATTTACGCTTTGTAATTTATCCCAATTTTTCACCCAAGTAGAAATTTCATCAATATTACCCTGATATTTATCCACTTTCGTTACCTGTGCTTGATCAAACATTGTTAAGACGATTAATGCGCCGGCTACAAAACTTGCTAAAGCAGTTCCTAATTTGATAAACCACCAAAAAATGGCATAATAACTACCTTCGGTACGTTTTCCTGTTTTCAATTCTTCTTCATCGCAAATATCACCAACCATTGACGAACCCAACGTGAAAAAAAACAACATACCTGCAGAAAGCAAAGCAGTAGGAATAAAAACTAAGTAGGGGTGATATGGATTATAACAAACAATTTTGGAGAGCTGAGCTAAAATCATCATTATCATGGCCAGCATCAATGTTTTCCGTTTTCCAAATCTCGTACTAATTAGATTCAGCGGAAATACTGCCAATACGCCTACTATTGCCCATAACGTTCCGTTTAAACCTAAAATATATGCACCCTGTACTTTGTCTCCTCCAAAAACATAAAAAATAGGAATGTACGAACCTAATAAAGATACAAAATTAAATCCCATAGCTAAGGTGAAAACGCTAATAGTAAGAATCACAAAGTTTTTGTTTGTGATGACCATTTTCATATCTTTCCAAAAATTGGTTTTTTCCTGTTTTTTTGCGATGTATTTGAATTTCGGTTCTCTTAATTTTAAAAACCACCAAAATGATAACGGAATTAACACCGCAGCAATCATCAACGAAACATAGCGCATACCATCCATTTCGGTACCTCCAACTCCTTTGAAAATTTTTTGATTTGCCAGCCAGAAAAGCCATGGCGTACTCATAGCAAATAGATTACCAACAAAACTCTTGGCACTGAAAAGGCGTGTACGTTCGTGGTAATCGGTTGTCATTTCCATGCCAAGCGCTCCGTGAGGAATTTCAAATAAATTTACCGCCGTGAAAAATAACAACAACGTAACTAAAATATATACCAATTGGAATGCTTGATAACCGCTATCTGTTGGAAACCATTGTTGAACTGTTTCACCCTTAGGAATCAACCAAATCACAACAAAAAATAGTGCAGATAGAATTCCACCAATTAAAAGGAACGGTCTTCTTCTGCCCCACCGCGAACGTGTATTATCTGACCAATGTCCAATAATTGGATCAGAAAACGAGTCCCATAATCGGGGAACTATCAAAATTGCACCAAGCCAAAAGGCACTCAATCCTAAACTAATATTTCCCATCAAACCTACCAGAATTCCGGCAACATTAAACAATGCGATGGGAATAATGCCTCCTGCACCATACGCGGCAAGTTGTGAAAAGCCTATCTTGTCCATTTTTGGAGCGTTGCTTGTTGTGATTTCTTTTTCTTCCATTTTTTTGGATATTTGTTTTTCAAGTTTTATAAGAAATTTTCGTTACGAATAAAATATTAATACTCAATTACTAAGTCTGCCGGAGACTGCGTTATTTGAATATATTTATCTGTAAATGTTGTGATTTCTTTACCGTTTACCGTTACTTTTTTGGGCATTTTTGAACCGTTAAAGTTCAGAATTTTTATTCCATTTGCTGGTAGTTTCAAATTGCCTGTAATGTTGAAATTATAAGCGTTTCCTTCTTTTTTTAAATTGTATGAAACTTCGCCATAATAGGTTGGCAAATTATTCACCGACATTCCTTCCGGTGCATCAATCCAATCCTGATACAATGCTGAAGCTAAAACCAACGAAGCATCGTATTCATTTTCATATACAAACATAGTGCGGATTGCATTCACAAAATCTGAACCTACCCAAGTGTGAGGCATATCGCCAATATAACCCGGATTTCTATAATCTTTCCAAACCACTTCGGCCCAATGATTCCATGCTTGCGGACGTTGATCGTGAAGGAAATACGCAATGAGTTCGTGTGCTCTTTCAGGCTGATTAAGTATTATAAATGAGCCAATTACTCGGTTTTCGTAAGGTGTATAATTTACCCAGTTGATAGCATCGTTTTTACGTTTAGTGAAAAAATCAAAATACCTATCAAATGTGTTGTAAATCTGTGGTTTAGGGAGATTTATAAATTCATTGCAAGGTGTCAATGAAATCGTGGTAGAAGTTGCATCAAAATCGCCCAATTCGGCACAACCCGGAATGTAATTCACCCCTTTGTTTTTCATTGCTAAATTGATGGAATTATAAAGATTCTTTGTAAATGTATCACGAACATCTGCAATGCGTTTTTCTTCCGTAGTATTTCCTAAAATATGCTGAATATCAGTAGCATCTTTCAACCCTTTGATGGTGAAAAAATCGTCCCAATACGAGTGCATTGGTTTTGCCGAATATCCTTCGTGGCTGATAGATTCCGGTACTAAACCGAATTGAGCTTTAACACTATCGTTTCCATTTTTGAATTTATCGGTACTACATTCGGCCACCATTTTTTCGATATAACTTACATCCAACAAAATTTTATCGTTCTTCGATTTCAGAAAATCAATGTCTTTGGTAAAATTGTAATATTCACGGATAGCGTAAATAAATTCTCCTTCGCTATCGTTTTCAGGAACCGGATCGGGACCGCGTTTGTCAACCACGCAAGGTACTTTACCGTTTTCATATAGATAATTAGAATACCAATTGAGATAATCTTTCACTTCGGGCACAATTCCATTTTTCAATAAAGCCGATGAGGTCAACGCACCATCGCGAATCCAACTGCGTTCGTAACTTCTCGATCCGGGTTGGAAACCGGCATTATCACGGTTCGTAAGAATGTAAACCAGTTGCGATTTATACGTATTGATTAATTTATCAGCTGAAGCTGGCAGATTGAATTTTACGTGATCTACTCGTTTTGTCCAATAATTTACAGCATCATCAAACTCTTTAGCAACAGCATCATTTGTAATTTCTGAAGAATTAGATTTCGTATTATAGTAAGGAGATTTCACGTATAACACCTTAGTTTCATTAGGTTGCAAAGTCATTGCATAACGCATAACACCCGTTGCTAAATTCGAAGCATCAGTAACTGAAGTCAGACGGTTGAATTTTTGCTCTTTCAAAAGCGAAACTACATCACCATCATTAATATTGTAAGTTGATAAATCCTGATAAGGCAAAGTAGAATAAATGGTTTTTCCATCTATATTTACAGATTGATTATCAACACCTTGAATGCTTTTTATTTTACCGACGCCGCCTTCTAAATTCAGAAACTGATAATATGGATTTACCTGATAAGGTCGCAAAAGCACCAGAAAATCAAAGACTTGAGCTTGTGAAGTTGGATTTGTAAAGGTATATTTGATGTAAAGATTGGAGCTTTTATTTGCTTCACCGCCCGATGTCACTTCTGTGGCGAAATTCAGATTATCCATTTTCCATTTCACACCCGGAACAAACTGAAAATCTTGCGATTTAGTAGATTTTCCCATCGATTGAGATACTTCCACATTGCTCCAATTATACAATTTTCCGTTTTGCATAATCATTGGTTCCAACGAAAATGCCCCTTTTTCGGCTTCCACCATTCCGTTTTCACTCAAAAGTCCTTCTTGTGTATCGTTATTTACACCAGTGATAGTGAAAAATGATGCTTGTTTAAGGAAATAACTTGGGTAATTTCCTTTTTCGGAATTCAATGCGTTGTAAATCAAAAATTTATTTCTTCCATCAACGTCTTTTGCGTCGATAAATTTGAGTTCATTTATTCCAAAAACTTTACTGTTTGAATGGTTCAAATCAATTCGGATATATCTGGGCTCTGCATCTTCAAAACGGATGATATTTTTCTGATTACCATTTTTAGCATTTATAAAAACATTTTCCCAAGTTGTTCCATCATCAGATAAATTAATGGCAAAATTGGATGCAAACTGGTTTTTAACCCATTCGATATTCAATCCACCAATTTCTCTTTTTTGTTTTAAATCGATAAGAATAGATTGTTTTTTTGCATTTCTAGAAGTCCAGAAAGTTTCCGTTTTGCCATCAAAAATAACAGCGGAATTTATTTTACTTTTTGGTTGAAAAGTAACCGCTGGTTGTGGATAATTTGCAGTTTCGGGTGGAAGTTGTTCAAACTTCAAATCGTCAATCCAAACCGTTCCTTTTCCACCCAACATTGATGCGATTGTAAACTCAATTCTGTCAATTCTTGGTGGTTTTGCACTAGGATTTGGTCCCCAGGCAAAGTCTAAATTTCTTTTTTTGATCTTGATTTTTTTCCATTCTGTTGGAAAAACAAAATTTCGGTGATTCACAAACCAAACATTATCGCCTGACGCATCAATTACTTTAAATTCGAAATTATTTGATGGAGAATTGGCTTTCATCCAAAACGAAATTTCGTAGTTGTCTGGCAAATTCAAAGGAAAAAGCTTTTGAAATCCACTGTAACCGGTTCCTTTTGTAAAATCATAATCCAACCGAATTGCAGTTCCAGTACGACCTTGATCTGTTGTGATGTTCATTTTCACATCGCCACCTTCAGATTTTATATATTTCCAACCATCGGTTGAATTAAAATCGTCCAATGTTTTTACTTGCGCAGAAACTAAATTGTTTGCTAGTAAAGTAATTACCAACAACATAATGTGTTTTAATTTTATTTTCATTGCAATCCTTATTTTAAATATGATATAAAGAATGTTTTATTTTTTGATATACTCAAAATTAAGTCGTTGTAATCCCTTTTGAATTATTGGATCTTTCATCACATATTTCCAGATTAATCCGGTACGGAAATTTTCAATCATTAAAATAGTAGGTCCTTGATCAATACCCACAAAATCATTATCAACCCATTTGGCTGTTTCATTGAAAGAGTCGTAAAAACCGTATTTTCCCCAAAGTTTGCTTCCCATTTTAGATTGTATATTCTTGATGGTTTTTAACGACAAATCGAGAGTAAACGGCAACGAACAAATAGATCCGTAAATACCAATTGTACCATCTTCAGCCACTACATCGTTTTTTCCGGTAGCACCTCTGCCGGCATAACCTTCAAATTTTTTGTCATCGAAATTATATTTTGGTCCGCACCCATCGGTTGCAGTAAAACCCCAGGTTAAAGAATCATACCCGACCCATCCTTTTGGATTTTGAATGGCATATTGTTGTTGTGCAAGTGTTGCACGGCGTGAATTTTCAAAATACGAAATGCCCTTTTCTTTAAGATACTGATCGGCAAGTCCACGAAAATCAATAAAAATTTCAGAAAACTGATGCCCGAAAAGTGGCGGAAATGCCACGTGAGAAAGCCCTGGATAAGGTGTTTTCCATTCATAACCTTTCAACCATGCATTGTAATGTTGAATAGGATTGTCGATGCCTGTTCCGGCTGCTAAAACGTATAAAAACAACCCTTCGGTATAGCCGTGCCATCCCCAGTTTGTAATTCCTTTTTCGGGATGCCAAGCCATAGAAATAGTGTGAGGCTGTACAGATTTTTCGTCCATTTTAAAAACATTCCAATCCAGACTCTTTAACAATATACCGGCATACTCTCTGATTTCTTTTTCAGCCGGATTATCTTTATCGTAATAATTTCTTGCGAAAATAGCCCCCATCATCAAAATTCCAGTATCAATTGAAGAGAGTTCTACCCACGAATCCACACGATTTCCTTTATCCATATCCAGGAAATGGTAATAAAATCCTTTGTAACTTCTTAGCGGATTATTTTCGGATGTTGCAAAAAATTTCAAAATCTTTAATGTTCTGTCCACAGCTTCTTCCCGAGATATCCATTTTCTTTCAGCCGCAATGGCATAAGTTGGTAAACAAAAACCCGTTGCGGCAATACTTGCAAATGCATCTTTTGCTGCTCTGTCTTTTATAATACCCATTTCAGGATGATTTTCGTGTAGAAAATATTCAAAGGTTTTTCGTTGAATTGAATCTAACATTAACTCATCTGCATTTGACAAATTATAGTCAATCTTTCCTTTGTACACATATTTATTCGTGTTTTTTTGCGTACTACAACTCGAAAAAGTAAACATCAACAAGCAGGCAACTATAATGCTGTGTATTAAAAATTTGTTTTTCATATATTATTTTCGGGGTTTTGATATTTTATTTCACAAAAATCGATTTTGCTTTATTGGAAACTCCAGTTTCACTCAATGCTTCGATAGTAAAATAGTACGATGTTCCTTTATCTAATCCTCTCATATTGTATGAACTATCGTTGTAAACCGTGATACAGTTATACATTTTATCGGCAGTAGTTCCAAAATAGAGATTATAGCCGTATACATTCTGTTCCTGTTTCCACGATATAATGGCATTTCTTTCATCGGTTTTACTCCGGTTGATAGTTAGTTTTTGAACTGTTTCGGGAATAATTCCTGTAGCCTTTCCAAAAACGCGCAAATCCATCAACGCAAAATTGCCTGAAGCAGCCATGTGCAAATTTACTATCTTAATAAATCGAGCTGTAACTGGTTGATTCAGTTCAATATAATCGTGTGGCACATCCTGATCATTATCACTTTTATCAACCACCAATTCCCAATTGTTTCCGTCTGTAGAGCTAAAAATTTTGTATTGATAATAGACATCCATTGCTTTACTGCGTTGATTGGCCTTGTGTTCATAGAAATTCACCTGAATGGCGGAAACCTTTTTTTCAGCACCCATATCCATAGCAAACCATTCTCCTGCCCGACTCGTTTTTGCTGACCAATAAGTGCGCATATTTTCGTCTGCCGCATTCTCGGGAGCAAATACACTGTCGGTGGACGAAGCCCATACATGTTTATGAAGTGAAAGCAACATCCAACCCGTAAAATTGCCTTTTACATGATCTTCTGACGTATTTGGAGTAAAAGTTGGATAGTCGCCAAATGCCGTGTTGGCATACATTACGCCATCTTTATCGAAACCGGCAGGATATAAACCAATTCTACGCTCAAATGTTTCGCGCAATGACAACATGCAAGTAGCTATATGCCAATAATTTCCAAAATTATCTTTGAATGTACCTCCATGCCCGGCACCTAACACAAACCCACCCGGTTTGTACGAAAATGGATTGCTTTGCTGATATGTAAATGGTCCTAAGGGTTTCTCCGACACATAAACTCCATCTGCATACACTTTAAATTCTGTTCCGGGAGCGCCATATTGTAAATAGTATTTCCCATCGTGTTTTGTCACAAAAGAGCCTTCAGCAAAAGGTTTTAAAGAGACAGAGTCATCATTATTCATTCCAAACCGTTCCCAACCATGTTGTTCAGGATGTAAAGAGAGCAAATCCTTAATGATACTTTTGGGGCGAAAAGTAGAACGGTCGTACTCCACACCTTTCAACGGAAACTCGTTACTCGAACCGTAATAAAGATATATTTTGCCATCGTCATCTAAAAATAGCGACGGATCCCAGTGCGGCAATAGAGCCGTTTCGGTCAAATGTTTCCATCGTCCGCTTTTAGGGTCTGTGGTGTACCATACAGGCAGATTTGAATAAGTTGAACCCAACATTATCAACGTATCGCCAAAAACCTCTACCGTGGGAGCGCACTGGTCATCGTCATTGGGTTTACGTTGGAAACCGCTGAAAATATAGTGCCAACTAGTTAAGTTTTTTGAGACATAATATCCTGATTGATTGGTAGAAAATAAATAATACTCACCTTTGTAAGGTACAATTATCGGATCGGCTGTAGAGCGACATGAGATGCCTTTGTTTGAACTGTGATCGGCATATTCAAAATTATATTCAATGTTTACCGGATTGCAATAGGTTTTTGGATTATCGTTACGTGGATCGAACCACGGTGTTGCAACAGCGGATTTTCGGTTAATTTTTGGTTGAGGGAGTTCCGGTTTCATCATCACATTCAATTCAGTCACTTTTGGCTGAATTGATACCTCAGTCCACTCTTTGCCGGGATAATAAAAAATCAATGCTTTGTCATCCGGGCCGACAGTGATACTATAATTGCCCAACTTGTCGGTAATAGCCGATAATACCCCTTTTTTGACCATCACTCTCACTTCAGGAATAGTTTGCCCGTTCATATCGGTGACACATCCCTTTATTTGATAAGTTACATCAGTAGAAATATGATATTCAGTAATTTGCCCTTTAACGATTTTTGTTTGAGAAACATTTTGAGCTAATAGGAGAAACGGAGTCCAAGAGAAAAGCAAAAAAATATATTTAAGCATAGTAAGCGTATTATCATCAAGCAACCTTCTATTGCTTAGACAAGAAAGGGGAAGGTTGTGGCAACCCTCCCCTTTTAAGTTGAAATTCAGTTTTATTTGCCCAAATTTGTATTCAAATCAATTTGGGTTTGAGGAATAGGAATATATTCGCTTGAACCTACTACAAATCCTGTTAGAAGAGATGCTGCCTGACCTGTACGAACCAAATCATTAAAACGATCTCCCCACCATTCGCAAGCTAATTCAGCTCTTCTTTCATCAAGTACATTCTGTAACGTTGCTCCAGTAATTGATGCAAGTTTAGCTCGATTGCGTACTAAATTAAACGGAGTATCTCCACTCTGTCCTTTACGAATTTTAGCTTCTGCATTCAACAACAATGCATCAGCATAACGCAACACACGAATATTATTATTTTCGCCGTAATCAGTTCTACCAGCAGTCATTTGAGAACTTGGAAGATATGCTTTTCCATTGAAGTATTTTACTCCGTCAGAATTAGCCCAAATAGTATCGTTACTTGGTGTTACAGCATATTTATTTGAACCTTTAGTTTTAGTATCAGTAAATAGAATTGTTGTTTTAAGTCGAACTGAATCATGACGAGCAGTCAAAAAATCAACAATGGTTTGTGATGGAGACATAAAACCCCAACCAGAAATATTGCTTCCGTGTTGATCACCTCGTGGACCTTGAAATGCCCAAAATGCATCCGGACCAATCACATCTCCTGAACTTGTTCCAAAATCAGTAAATTGAAGTTCGAAAAGTGATTCATTGCACATTTTACCCGGTTTTTTAAATAACTGATAATAATCGGAATACAAGGAAAATTTACTACTATTAATAATCAGATCGGTTGCAGAAATCACCTGATCCCAATATGTACTTGTATTATCACTTCCGGCTAAGTCAGCACATACCTTGGCTTTTAATAATAATGCTGAATATTTTGTAACTGCACCTACATGAGCCGATTGATTTGGTCTCAAATCTTCAAGATTAGAAATACAGTAATCCATTTCACTGCTAATAAATTTCTTGACATCTGCCACGGAGCTTTTACCAATAGTTTGAATAGTAGTATTATCAGTCAAAATAGGAATATTTCCAAATACACGAGTCAACATTAAATGAGCAAAAGCTCTCAAGAAACGGACTTCGCCCTTGTACTGATTATTCAGTTTTAAGTTTGTTGCATCGGTAGATGAAATATTGGCAGCAAATTTGTCTAACTCAGCCAATGCACTATTCGCATCAATAATCATTCCATAATAATCATTCCAACAATTGTTGGTGCCCCAAAAACTTTGTATAGAGGCATAATTATAATGGAACAATTTAATATCGGTCAATTGAGATTGATCGCCGGCAGAAGAACCTTTATCTAAATCATCGCCACGTACCCCTCTGATACCAAAATCCATCCAATGTACTAAGCCGGGATTTGCAAGTTCGGCTATTCGATATATACCAGATACAGGTGCATACATGTTACTGAGTTGCGTATAGTCGATGGCAGAAACAGGAACATTATTTTCAGGCAGTTTGTTCAAAAAATCAGTACAACCACTCACTGCAATGGTGAGCAGCAGTACTAAAGAAATATATTTGAATCGTTTCATAATAATTTTATTTTAATGGGTTAATAAGTAATTCTCCAACCGATGCTATATGTTGCTGATGTAGGATATACATTATTATCATATCCTGTTCCACTGAGATCAGTATTTGATCCTCCAATTTCGGGTGTAAAACCACTGTATTTAGTAAAAATAACAGGACGATCTGCGGTTAAGAAAACACGCATTTCTGGAGCACTTGCAGACTTGGCGAGCTTAAATGAATATGCAAGTTGAATGTTCTGAATACGTAAATAAGAACCACTTTCTACAAAGAATGAGCTGGCCATATTGTTCCAACCTTTTGTTGTACCCAATGCTGATGGATATTTAGTGGTAGTTCCAGCTCCTGTCCACAAATGAGAGATCATCTCTGCATCTCCATTCATATCGCTATACCAAAGACGACGGGCACGGTTCATATTCAATATTTTGTTTCCAGCTTGTCCTTGTAACATTACATTGATTTCCAGTTTGTTATAGTTTAAGCCTAAATTTAAGCCATAACTCACTTTCGGCAAATAATTACCTAATATAACTCTATCTTTGGTATCAAGCACACCATCACCATTTTGATCTTTGTATTTCAAATCACCCGGCACCAAACCATTCGCAACAGCTATTGGGTCGGCATTCACTTCAGCTTGAGTTTGATACACACCTACAGCCTGATAGCCATAGAAAGAATTCACTGGTTGACCTACTTCCATACGTGTAGGAAATTCAGAAACTCCTGTCATTTTATATGCTAAACCATGAAGATCAAGCACTTTATTTTTCAAAGTAGAAATATTACCGCCAATCGTATAACCGAGTTTCCCGATTTTATCTTTCCAGTTTAGAGTAAGTTCTAACCCTTGATTAGAAACCTTGCCATAATTTCCAAGCAAATCGGCAACTCCCATTGGCTGAGGTGCATAAAATACAAGATTATTTGTTTGACGATTGTAGTAATCAATAGAACCGCTTAATCTTTGTTTTAACATTGAAAAATCTATACCACCGTCCCATTCATTCACAACTTCCCATTTCAAATAATTAAAGAAATTTTGAGTAATGTATCCGGGAATATAAGCGCCTGCTGAAGAAGAAGTGCTTCCAAAAATACCGGAATAACCTGTTCCTGTTTGTAAAGAGCTAAATCCATTATTTGCAGGTATAGCATCATTTCCCAACATACCCCAACTTAAACGGGCTTTTAAATAATCGAAAAGATGCTGTTGGGACATAAATTTTTCTTCACTAACAATCCAGCCTGCTCCTACTGATGGAAAATATCCCCATTTTTGTTGATATTTTGAGCTACCATCAGCGCGTAAAGTTGCGGTTAATAAATATCTGGAAGCATAATCATATGTAGCTCTTCCAAAAAATGAAAGACCATGATAATCAGTACCATCTTCGCTTAATGTACGTCCGGTAGCATCTCCCTGACTAAGATACATATACTCTTCTTTTGCTCCGGGAACATTAGCAGCAGTTCCTTTTATTTCTCTCCATCTTTCATCTCTGGTTGATTGACCGATCATAGCCGACCAATGATGTTTATTGATACCGTCCTTGTAAGTTAATGTATTATCAATAATGTAGTTTTGATATTTATCTTGAGAACTGGTTAATGAAGATAATTTATTTGGAGATAATTGATAAGCATCCACATAAAAAGCAGGAGTAAAACTCAAATTATTGTTATCAGCAAACTTTTGACTAAACTGCGTTTTGAATAATAATTTATCTTTCCACAATTTTATTTCAGCAAAAACTGTCGGAGATACCTGAAGTCCATTTGTTTTGTTATAATAATAGTTTGCGGCTGCTACTGGATTTGAAAAGGCTCCATTAGCATATCCAATACTTGTTGACGATGCATAAGCAGTAGGAAATGCATTGGTATTAGTTGCATCAAACACAGGATATAATGGAGAAGAATAATAAGCGTTCGCAAATGCTGATTTATTTGGCGAAAAGAGTGTTGAATTAGAAATCACCACTTTGTAACCAATCTTCAACCAATCATAAGCTTGAAAGTCTGTTTGAGCAAGCAAATTAAATCGCTTATAATTATTTTGGGCTTTCATTATCCCGTCTTGATACAGATAACTCAATCCAACCGTATATGTGGCTTTATCGCTACCACCAGAGATATCAATACTGTGGTTGTGAGTCAATGCAGATTTTTTCAACAATTCTCCATACCAATCTGTATTTGTGGTAGGTTTGGTACCGCTACCGCCAAATTTTTGAGCAGAAAGAGTAACATGAGCAATATCTGAAGAAGTTCCTTTGGCCAATTCCATTGCAGCATACTGGCTTCCATCAGCCATTTGCAACATATGAACCGGAGTTTGATATCCCAGATAACCGTTATACGTAATTTTAGTCTTGGAGTTCAAAGTACCTTTTTTTGTGGTGATTATTACCACACCATTGGCAGCACGCACACCATAAATAGCAGCAGCCGAAGCATCTTTCAAAATAGACATATCTGCAATATCGTTGGTATTCAAAAAATCGATGTTGTCAAAAAACATGCCATCCACCACATAAAGCGGACTTTCATTGTTAAGCGAACCGACACCACGAATACGAACTGTAGGACTTGAACCAGGAGAGCCATTGGTAATTACCTGTACACCAGCTGCACTACCTTGTAATGCACCCATAGCAGAACCTGTAGTACGTTTCATCAAATCTTCTGATTTGACTACTGTAATTGGAGCGGTTAAATCTTTTGCCTTACTTGTACCATAACCAATTACCACGACTTCATTCATCTTAGTGGTAGCTGGTTTCATGTTTACGGATATTGATCCACCCTTGGCCGCAATATCTTGTGTTTCATAGCCAACATAAGAGAATTGCAAGGTTTTTCCGTCAGAAACCGACAACGAAAAATTACCATCGATGTCGGTAATTGTTCCTGTTGAACTACCTTTTACCACAACACTGACTCCCGGAAGAGTCTCTTTAGTCTCTGCATCCCGGACGACACCCGAGATTCTAAGATTTTGTGCCAGCATCTGTAACGAAAAGGCACTCAGCAGAATCAGAATAAAACTGATCTTCTTTTTCATAGTTTTGATTTTGAGTTAATTAATAAATTTATTTATTAGAGTTAACATGTTATTCTGATATAAGATTATGTCTCATACCAAAATCCCATTTTTTTTAAGCCATTATGAATTTCTTCATTTTGCATGAAGAGTTTCCAAATCAGTCCACTGCGATAATTTTCAATCATCACCTCAGTAGATCCCTGGTCGATAGCCAGATATGAATGCACCACTTGCTGACCTGTAACCATATTAAAATTAAACGCATCGTAAAAATAGCGGGTGGAATATCGTTGCACCATATCGAGCAACTGATCATTGGTAAATTTATGTGTGTCGGAGTATATTTTATATTTGGAGGCCTCTTTGGTGTTTACATCCATTCCATTAGGAACCAAACAATAAATGAGGTGCAAGTTTTTACCATACTCTCCCACAAAATCAATATAAAACCCTGAGGAGATTTTAGCCCGTTTTGAAAACTCTTTTCCTTCCTTATTCAATAAATATAGCTCGTAGACAAAACCTGTAGGATTATTGAAGCTGATTTCCACGTGAGCATCATAGCCAACTGCTTTCAAGGCAGTGGAAACAACATATTTTTGGCAGTATACCACCAGCGCGGAGATACAAGTGAAGAATATTAGAGTCAGGTTACGCCACATATATAATGAATTATTCTATTTTTCAAAATTATGAATGACATCCGTTTACGTATCCTCACGCGATCAATAAACGGATGTACATTCATGTGTACTATTTTACTAGATCTACAGATTAAGTACACTTTCTAAAAGTCCCGTACTAAGAGACTAACCACAAACAAACTACTAGCCACGGCTATTACAATTTCAATTAAATCGCACTTTTCGGATTACCAATCACATCCGATTCGAAGCCGTGAATCACCACTCAATCTTTGTTTTACCGGTAATTACTAATCATTCTATTATTAAAGCGTTTTACAATAAGATGTAACAATAAATTTATTGAACATTGTTTCAAATTAAGGACTCTCGCAAGACTTTAAGAGTGAAATGCAATTTTAATATGAACAATAACTATTAAATCCAATATTGTATTATTTTCTTTTTTCTTTGGCAAAGTTATAGCGATAATTAGAACTTGTCAATCTTTAAACCCCGATAATAATACCACATAACAAAATAACTAAAAATAGGTACCCCTATTTTACCCCTATATATCTACAAAATATTGATATATATATTTGTTTGTCAAATATATATACTTATTTATATTTTAAGATTTCTCAAAATATTTTACTGATTAATCAGAAGAAACAGAGGTAATGATAGAAAAAAATGCCCCTGATAACTTCATTTGTTATCAGGGGCATCTATAAATGCTGTTTTAAAAGTACTAGATAGTCTTAATAGTTTTCTTTTTTTACTTCAAAATAAGCCTGTGGATGCAAACATGCGGGGCATAATTCGGGTGCAGTTTTTCCCTTATAGATAAATCCGCAATTGCGACATTGCCATGTAACTTCGTCTATTTTATCGTAAACCTCGTTTTCATGGACATTGTGCATCAATGCCAAATAGCGTTCTTCATGACCTTTTTCTGCAATAGAAATCATGCGATACATGGCTGCAATTGCATCAAATCCTTCTTTTTCAGCTATTTGAGCAAATACTGGATATAAGTCAGTCCATTCTTCATGTTCTCCACCCGCGGCTTCTTTCAGGTTTTCTTCTGTAGTGCTGATAACTCCGGCAGGATAAGTGGCTGTAATTTCTACCATTCCACCTTCCAGATACTTAAACATTCGTTTTGCATGTTCTTTTTCCTGATTGGCAGTTTCTTCAAATATTGCTGCAATCTGCTCGTAACCTTCTTTTTTTGCTACACTTGCAAAATAGGTGTAACGATTTCGTGCTTGCGACTCACCTGCAAACGATTTCAGAAGGTTTTGTTCTGTACGTGTTCCCTTAATACTTTTCATACGATTGTTTTATTTTTTAAATTAAACACACATGACCCAACGGTCTGCGAAGTTAAACTCATCCCAACAAATGGGATTTGTTTCATAATTCGTCAAAATTATAACTTAATGAATAGCAAATAATTAATATTTATTGAACGAAACAATTTCGGCTAATGTTTTGCGTATTTTGTTTCTGTGCGGCTTTGCAGCATAACCCAACAAAACCAAAAGTACAACACGTCGTGAAGTGGGAATATACAACAACTTTTGAATTTTTTTCTCATCAAACCATCCTACAATGCAAGAGCCCAATCCTTCATCAGCTGCTGCCAATGTAATATGTTCGGTAAAAATGCCCAAATCAATGTGTGGGAAGTGCTTATGCTTTCGCCAACCACCAAAACGGGCACTTAAATTAGTGCTTTCTTCCACAATTACCAAATGGACCGGAGCCTGTTTTGTAAAATGATTAAAACTTAATATGCGACTTGAAGTAGCATCGGCTATTTGGTTTTTCAGTTCCGGTTGGTCAACCACAATAATTTTCCATGGTTGCGCATTACAGGCCGAAGGAGCTAAACGTGCAGCTTCCAAAATACGTTCCAGTTTTTCTTTTTCTACCGGACGAGCTTCATAAGCTCTATCGCTTTGCCGACATTGAACCAGTTCCAGAAAGCTCTTCATACGTCAATCTACCCTGATTTTAAAAACAATCTTACGTACCGGAGCTTTGTCACCAACTTGGAGGTTAGTCAAATGCACCTGAGCAGGAAAAAAGATAAAGAAATAGTCGGAAGTAGCCACATAGTAAGGCACAAATGGTAATTTATACCCTCCCCAATCCTTAGCGGTATCAAATGGAGATACCTCTTTAGCTTCAGAGAGTTTGCCACATCCCATAAACTCGCATCCTGTGATTACATACTGAAAATCAATATATTTTCGATGACCTTCCAAACGTTGATCACCAAACTCATGCGTAGTATATTCCTGAACTTTTACATTAATATTTTCATCTAATGCAATGTTGCCCAATGGTAATTTTAGTAAATCATTATTTTTCAGATAATTAAATACTTTTTGCCAACGTTCGGGATGCTTTTTATAGTGTTCGTACAAGAGGTTCATATCAACCGATGGTGCCGGTTTTGCTTTGAAACCTTCAGTCCATTCACCTTTTTCGAACCAGATTGCCACAGAATTTCCTCCCACAACTTGCCTGCTGGTTCTCTTTTGAGCTGCAACTGTCACACAGAAAATAAGCGCCAGTATTATTACTAAATTTCTCATAATTTATTGAATCTTAATCGGTTTAAACTCCAATTCCTACATAGATAAAGCCTATATCGGTCAATTCTTTTTTATCATAAATATTACGTCCGTCAAGTATAATTTTATTTTTCATCAATTTACTCACAATCTGCCAGTTAGGCATTCTAAACTCTTTCCACTCGGTAACAAGCATCAGTGCATCTACCTCATTTATAGTGTCGTATATATCATCTGAATAATGAATCCGATCTTGTTGTGCAGACGGAATTAGTTGGTTGATTGCTTTTTTTGCCTCTTCCACTGCCACTGGATCGAACACGCGAATATAACAACCGGCCTCAAGCAATTTTTGAATCAACACAAGCGATGGAGCTTCGCGCATGTCGTCGGTATTGGGTTTGAATGACAAACCCCACAATGCTATGGTTTTTCCTTCCAGCTTATTGCCGAAAATCAAAGATAGTTTGTGAAACAAAACTCCCTTCTGGTATTCGTTTACATCATCCACCGATTGTAGCACGCTCATCTTATAACCCTCTTTTTCAGCTACTTTAATCAAAGCTCTGACATCTTTCGGGAAACACGAACCACCATATCCAATACCCGAATATAGGAACTTCGTACCGATACGGCTATCGGAACTTATGCCTTTGCGTACCATATTTACGTCAGCACCTACCATTTCGCACAAGTTTGCCACATCGTTCATGAAACTGATACGAGTGGCCAACATGGCATTTGCAGCATATTTTGTCATTTCGGCTGAAGGAATATCCATGAAAATAACACGAAAATTATTGAGCAAAAACGGGCGATAGAGCTGCGTCATGAGTTTTTGCGTCCGTTCCGACTCAATACCCACCACTACTCTATCGGGGCTCATAAAATCATCTATTGCATCACCCTCTTTAAGAAATTCGGGATTAGAAGCTACATCGAAAGGAATACTCACTCCCCGCTTATCCAGTTCTTCCTGTATAATAGCTTTCACCTTGTGAGCAGTACCCACGGGTACAGTACTTTTTGTTACTACCAGCACATATTTCGAAATATGTTGACCGACTGTGCGGGCTACTTCATACACGTATTTCAAGTCAGCACTACCATCCTTGTCGGGAGGTGTACCCACTGCACTGAAAATTATTTCCACTTCATCCAGAATCTCTGGCAAACTAGTGGTAAATTTAAGACGACCGGCTTTGCTATTGCGCACCACCATTTCGTCTAAGCCCGGTTCATATATAGGAATAATGCCCTGCTTCAGATTCTCAATCTTTTGATTATCAATATCCACACAGGTTACTTCAACACCCATTTCTGCAAAACAAGCTCCTGAAACCAATCCTACATATCCGGTACCTACAATTGCTATCTGCATACTATCTGATTTTCAATTTCAATTATATATGTTTACAAATCATTTATTTACAAGCGAGCATCCACTAAATTTCGGTCAACAAAACCTTTCACATCAAAAATGACTGCTCCCGAATCTTTATATTTCTTGTAATCAATATCTCTGAACTCTCGGTGCTCAACTGCTACTATGATAGCTTCGTAAGTAGCATCGGGATTGAGTGCGGGCAATAAATCCAAACCGTATTCGTGCTTTACTTCATCGGCATTTGCCCATGGGTCGTACACATCAACCTCTAAACCAAACTCTTTCAGCTCTTTATAAATGTCAATTACTTTTGTATTGCGCACATCGGGACAATTTTCTTTGAATGTAAAACCAAGAATAAGAGCACGCGAATGTTTGATTTTATGATCCTTCTGAATCATTAGTTTCAACACTTTGTTGGCAATAAATGCGGCAATACTATTGTTGACGCGACGTCCCGACAGAATTACCTGTGGATCGTAACCCAATGCTTTCGACTTATGAGCCAGATAGTATGGATCCACGCCAATACAATGTCCTCCCACCAATCCCGGCTTGTATTTAAGAAAGTTCCACTTCGAGCCGGCAGCTTCTATCACATCGGATGTATCGATGCCTACACGGTCAAAAATAAGCGCCAATTCGTTGACGAACGATATATTAACATCCCTTTGCGCATTTTCTATCGCTTTAGCCGCTTCTGCTACTTTCAGGTTAGGGGCTTTGTGCGTGCCGGCTTCGATAATAGTGAGATAAAGATCATTCACTTTATCAGCTATTTCGGGTGTTGAACCGGATGTTATTTTTTTAATTTTGGTCAATGTATTTACCTTATCTCCCGGATTGATACGCTCGGGCGAATAGCCGCAAAAGAAATCGATATTAAACTTCAAACCAGAACTTTGTTCGAGTACGGGCACACAATCTTCTTCGGTACATCCGGGATAAACAGTTGATTCGTAAATTACTATATCACCTTTTTTCAATACCTCACCCACCGTTTTACTGGCTTTTAGGAGTGGAGATAAATCGGGATTATTAAACGAATCAATAGGAGTCGGTACCGTGACAATAAACACGTTTGATGTGGACAAATCAGCCTGTTTTGAACTAAATGACAAGCCGATGTTTTTACCACTAAGTTTTAGATCAATTGCTTGTCGTAAATCGGAAAGATTTGCTTCACGCGTACGATCTTCACACTTACTCAATTCGTCGACTCTAGCGGCATTAATATCAAAACCAACAACATCAAATTTTTTACCAAATTCAATAGCCAAAGGCAATCCCACATATCCTAAACCGATGACGGCAATATATACATTGTCAAGAGATTGTATCATGTTGTATATTTATTATTCTTCGTAATATTCTTTTATATAGTCTTTTGTTACAGGATTATTTCCATAATTTCCATATCCATAACGCTGGTAACTATAGTTATAACCATATCCACCGACTTTTAAATCGAGGTCATTCAATACAACTCCCACATGCTGAATATTGTCTGATTTAAGTTGATTAATAACCGATTTGAAAAATTTTCTATTAGTTTTTTTACTCCGTGCAATATAAATAAGACAATCAGAAATAGTCGCCAATGGATATGCATCCGATACAATACCCACAGGACTTGTATCAATTATCACATAATGATATCGTTTTTTGAGTTCGGCTATCAATTCCATCATACGCTGCGAACGAATCATTTCGCCGGGATTAGGAGGAACAGTACCAGCCAAAAGAAGATCAAAATTAATCTCTGTTCCCTTTTTTATAATCACTTCATCCAAAGATATTTGACCTAATAAATAATTAGTCACTCCTTTTTCATTTTCCAATTCAAGTCGTCTGCTGATTGATGGTTTTCGTAAGTCAAGATCAATCAAGATTGTCGATTCACCTGTCATGGCACACATGCTGGCATAATTCAAACAAAAATGTGTCTTTCCATCACCCGACTCTGTAGAAGTAACAATGACACAAGCAGCATCCATATTGTTTGCTACAAATTTCACTCTGGTTCGAATCATACGATATGCTTCAGCCACTGATGATTTCGGGCGTTTTAGTACAGCTATTGCCGACGCATAATCTACATGTGGCAAACTACCGATATAGGGAAATGGCGATATTTTATCCACATCACGTTTATCTACCAATTTGGTTTTCAGTAATTCTTTGAGAATAATTATCAACAACGGAATAAATAATCCAAGCATAAGCGCCATCATCATGCTTTTTTTCTTATCACCTCCATTGGTGATTGAAATCATGCGAGCACGTTCAAGAATTGTATTGTCGGGCACGTTGGATGCGCGCTGAATTTGAGCCTCTGCCCGTTTTTGGAGCAAAAATGTATAATATGTATCATTCATCTTGAACTGACGCTCATATTTATTCATCTGACTTTCAATATCAGGCAATGTGGTCAGTTGACCCGAAGCTTTGCGCGATTGCGTGTCAATATCTTTCTTTTCTATTTCAAATGCAGTGCGTACATTATGCAAAGCCTCTGTCATTGAAACTCTTATACGATTTAATTCTTCGGTATATTTTGCATAATAGGGATTTTGCGGAGTAGTTTGGCTTAATTTGATCTGAATTTCATTGAATTGTGTGAGTAATCCTGTGAGAATCGGATCGACAATACCCAAACTGGAAGGAGTCATTATCTCTTCTTTATTGACATTCCTTTTGATATAATCGTCCAAATAACCCAAATAGGCTTCTTTCAGGTTATATTGTAGTTTCTTTTCTTCATTAGAGGTAAGATGACCTAAAATAGTTGATCCATAAGCATTTATATCAAGAATCTGATTGACTTTCCGAAAGTTTTGCAAATGGTTTTCGGAAGTACGCAATGAATCTGAAATATCGGTTAACTGCTTATCAATAAATGTTATAGTGCGATTTGCTTCTTCATTTTTCCGGTTTAGATTATCGAGCAAAAACTCATCGCATAAAGCATTTAAAAAATCAACGTCTCGTCCATAAACAGAACCTGTCATAGAGACGGCTAACACGGTAGAATTGGCTGTAACAAAGCTCAGTGTAATACGTGACGAAAAATAATCGACAAGATAAGAATCGGAGAGAAATGCAAAATTTAGTTCCTGATTACCTTCAAAATTATCCGTTTTATTGATAACTATTGAAAAATATTGGTTGTTGAGTAACTCTCCGTAGCGACCTTTGACTTTTATTTTACCTAATTGATTATCTTTTGTATGCGTAATTTCATAAGATACACCGTCAATATCCCGAAAATTAAATTCTAAACCTGTTACAACATCCGAAATATTGTCGCCTTTAATTTCGATTGGAGAATATCCATATAAATTATTGACCTTGAAATGCCCCTTTGTGTAATAATCCACATTGGCATTAATTTTATCCACCGCCTTTTCCACCAAATCATTGGAGGTAAACATAATCAATTGGTTATCATTGTTTTTATAGGCCATATTGAGGTTTACACCCTGCATCACCATTTGTTGCGAACCTGTTGCCGATTGACCGGCGCCCAGAATCACACGTGCACTAACCTGATAAGTAGGTTTCCATGTACGACTGGCCAACATTGCAATACCCAAACTAATTGTCAGGGCAATTGCAAAAAGATACCAATTTCGGGCAATCTTAAATAGCCATTCTATTATGTCAAAACTTGATTCATCATCATCCACCTCTCTAAAGTTTGGGGGATAAGCTGAATTTGGCGTGTTTGTATTTGTCTCCATAAAATTAATTCATTTCAAGATGCGCAAAACTCTATTTGGTTGCATTGAGTACCAATACCAAAAACGTAACCGATGTTGAAATAAGTGTCATTAGCGATCCAAAAGATTCGACCCTGAAAAAGCTACTGGGTGATGTGCTTACATATAAAATATCATTGGGATACACGTAATAATATTCTGAGTCGATAAGCGATTTTGAGCGTATATCAAACTGTTTTACTATAGGGCCATGTGCCGATTCGCGAATAATACGTACTTTGCCTCTATCACCGTTAGTTTTTATATCGCCGGCCAATGCTAAAGCCTGAAAGATAGTCAGTTTATCCTTATAAATAGGGTATTGCCCTTTGCCCGCTTCTCCAATCATATAAAATACATCATTACTCAAAGAAAGCACTACCGAGGCTTTTTTATCAAATTCCTGTATTTTTGCTTCTACTATTTTTGTTGCCTGTTCCAGTGTCAAACCTCCGATTTTGAGATGAGAAATAAAAGGAAGATCGACTGTGCTATCGGAATAAATTTTATAGGTAACATTATTCGTCGTTTGTCCCGATGAAGAAAACAGGTGGGCCACATCTTCATTTACGGTCAATACACGAATGGCAATTTGATCGTTTGGTCGTAATAAGTACCAATTGTACTCGTGCTTTTCGTACTGAGGCAGATTTTTCCGTGTTTGTAGATATTGCGTGGTGTAGTTGGTTACACACGAAGTGAAACCAATTATAACCAGACATGAGATAAGAATAAAACGAAATTGCTTCATGTGTAACTTCTTAAAAATATTTCGACAGACTTACCCCAAGAACAATCAACGAAATGGTAGTGGTGACTGTGCCCAACAAAGTTGACCAAGTTGTGATGCCAAAGAATTGAGCGGGAATGCGTTGCACATATATTACATCATTTGGTTGCACATAGTAAAACTCCGAATGCATTATATCTTGACTCCGCACATCAAACACCGTTACCATCGTACCAACCTTAGTTTGGCGCATTATTTTAATTTTTTTCCGGTCTGCCAATGAAGTTAAATCGCCCGAAATGGCCAAAGCCTCGAAAATATTCAGTTTCTCCTTCACCATACTGTAGCGGCCGGTACCACCCTCTCCTATCACACTAAAATAGCCGTTCGACAAATTTACACGAAAATAGCATACACCAAATTGTGTTTTAGCCCGTTCCTCCAAATCGGTTTTCACTTCGCGTAAAGTCTTATCAATGGCCGGTATTTTACCAAAATATGGGAAATTTAAATTGCCATCATCATCAATTTTATAGGTAAACAACTCATTCGCAACACCACTACCGCCTGTTGTTTCATTGTTCTCATTACTTTCAAAGAGTTTATTGGTCTCCTCATTCAAAGAGTGCACCACAATGCTCAATCTATCTCCCGGTTGAAGCGTATAGTCTTTGAAACGTATTGTGTCTTTAATAGCAACTACATCAATATTAGGATGCTGCAAATAGTTAGTATCCTTGTAGGTGATACAAGACGACATGAGCCAACAACCTGTTATGATAACAGATAGAATGACGATAGTCCGTATGAATTTAACCTTTGAAAATTGCATCACGTTTTTATTGCATTAAAATTGATTGGCGGCATTTAACTTACAAAATTAAGAAATAAACTTCAAATCTGATTCACTTTATATATAACTCTCTAAACTTTTGATAAAGTCATTGAATTGAGTAAAAAAGAGGGTGAACAGAAACGTGTTTATTTGTGCAAATATAGATTTATATGTCTGATTACCAATCAATAGCCACCTTTCCATTTGCTGCCAAATAGTCATTGGTTTTGCTGAAATGGCCGTTGCCGAAAAAACCGCGATAGGCAGATAAAGGAGATGGATGTGGTGATTGGAGTAGCAAATGACGTTTTCCATCAATAATTTCGCCTTTTCGTTGCGCGTAAGAACCCCACAAAAGAAACACCAAGTGTTCTTTTTCATCGCTTAAAACACGAATGGCGGCATCTGTAAACTGCTCCCATCCCTTGTTTTGATGCGAACCCGCCTGATGAGCCCTCACGGTTAGTGTAGCATTGAGAAGCAGTACTCCTTGCTTTGCCCATCGCTCCAGATTACCGCCGGCAGGCGAAGGTAATTTCAAATCTTCCGATATTTCTTTGAAAATATTGAGCAATGAAGGCGGAAAGTCAATGCCATCGGGCACTGAAAAACAAAGCCCGTGAGCCTGTCCATGGCCATGATAAGGATCCTGACCGATAATTACAACCTTTACATCATCAAACGGACACAAGTCAAATGCATTGAAAATCAGCTTAGCGGGCGGATATATTTTGCCTGTGGCATATTCCGATTTTACAAACGTGATTAATTCTGAAAAATAGGGTTTTTCAAATTCCGGTGCAAGTCGCTGCTTCCATCCTTCTTCAATTCTTACATCCATAATATAGCCTCAATTATCTTTTTTGATAGTATTCTTTTCACTGCAAAGGTCGCAAAGTTTTTGAAAACAACAAGCGGTGCAACGTCGGGAAAAAACTCCTTTCGCTGCACCGCTGTATTAATACGCTGCAATAAAATTACTTATACTCTGCCCAATTCCGAATATCAATATCGTCAATGGTAATTTTGCAGAATGCTTTGATAAATGCACTTGCCAATCGCGAGTTAGTAATCAGCGGTATATTGTAATCAATTGCCCCACGACGAATTTGGTATCCGTTCGACAACTCTCTCTTAGTGAGATTTTTAGGGATATTAATTACCAAATCAAATTGCTTATCGGCAATCATCTGCATCACGTTGTGCTTGCCGTCTTCGTCAGGCCAATTCACATCAATTGATTCCACCTCATTTTTTTGCAAGAATTCACGTGTGCCGTGAGTGGCATAAATCACGTATCCATGTTTTTGCAACAAGCGACAGGCATCCAGCAAATCCACTTTCGATTTCGTTTCGCCTGAAGAGACCATCACCGTCTTTTCGGGAATTCGGTATCCTACGGACAACATGGCTGTTAGCAATGCATCATCAAACTGATGACCGATACAGCCCACCTCACCGGTCGAAGCCATGTCCACACCCAGCACTGGGTCGGCCTTTTGCAAACGGGTAAAAGAGAATTGAGAGGCTTTGATGCCCACGTAATCAAGGTCGAATGCCGATTTTTCCGGTTTTTCAGGATTCATGCCCAACATGACTTGGGTAGCTAAATCAATAAAGTTTATTTTCAACACTTTCGATACAAAGGGGAAACTTCGCGATGCGCGTAAATTACACTCAATCACTTTAATATCATTATCTTTAGCCAGAAACTGAATATTGAAGGGTCCTGATATATTCAGCGACTTGGCTACTTCGCGGGCAATGTATTTGATGCGGCGCACCGTTTCCACGTAAATTTTTTGCGGAGGAAACTGTATGGTAGCATCACCTGAATGCACTCCGGCAAACTCCACATGCTCCGAAATAGCATAAATCACCATTTCGCCTTTGTTAGCTACTGCATCTATTTCAATCTCTTTGGCATTTTCAATAAATTCGGAAACCACCACCGGATGTTCTTGCGATACATCGGTAGCCAGTTGCAGAAACTCTTCCAGCTCTTCCTGATTCGAGCAGACGTTCATGGCAGCACCCGAAAGCACATACGAGGGACGTACTAACACAGGGAAACCCACTGTATCGACAAAGGAGGTAACATCGCTCAAGGAGAGCAGCTCTTTCCAACGCGGTTGGTCAATGCCCAAGCGGTCGAGCATACTCGAAAACTGGTGACGGTCTTCGGCATTATCAATCGATTTTGCAGTGGTTCCCAATATATTAACACCCGAATCGGATAAACGTACCGCCAGATTGTTCGGTATCTGACCACCCACCGAAACTATGGTTCCCATTGGGTTTTCGAGTTCCAGAATATCCATTACCCGCTCGTAGGTCAATTCATCAAAATAGAGTCGGTCGCACATATCGTAGTCGGTCGAAACCGTCTCGGGATTGTAATTTATCATTACCGAGCGATACCCCTCTTTGCGGATTGTATTCAGCGCATTCACACTACACCAGTCGAATTCTACCGAACTACCAATGCGATAAGCACCCGAACCAAGTACCACCACAGAGCGATGATCGCCAAGGTATTTTACATCATTCTCAGTGCCGTTATAGGTGATATACAGGTAATTAGTTTGTGCCGGATATTCTGCAGCTAAAGTGTCAATCTGTTTCACCACAGGCAATATTCCGCGACGTTTCCGTTCGGTGCGTACATTGTCACCAAGATGCGCAGAACTTTCGGGAGCATCGAACATGAGGCGAGCAATCTGAAAATCGGAGAAACCCAACTGTTTAGAATAACGCAACAACTCGTCAGAGAGTTTCTCGAAAGAATCGGCTGACTTTAATTCGTCAGCTGTATTGACTATATTTTGTAGCTTTTGTAAAAACCAGTTGTCAATTTTGGTCAACTGATGAATTTGTTCAATCGTATAACCGCTTTGTAAAGCTTGCGAAAGATAAAAAATACGGCGGTCGGTAGGTTCGGAAAGTGCCTTATTAAGATCTTCGATAGGCAATATTTTATTTCCCACAAATCCGTGCATTCCTTGCTGAATCATGCGAAGCCCCTTTTGTAACGCTTCTTCGAAGGTACGACCGATGGCCATTACCTCACCCACACTCTTCATGCTACTGCCGATTTCGCGCGAGACGCCATGAAATTTGGCTAAATCCCAACGTGGAATTTTACATACTACGTAGTCTAAAGCCGGCTCAAAAAACGCTGTAGTGGTCTTTGTAACCGAGTTTTTCAGTTCAAAAAGTCCGTATCCCAACGCTAATTTAGCAGCTACAAAAGCAAGCGGATAACCGGTAGCTTTCGATGCCAATGCAGATGATCGACTCAAGCGAGCATTTACTTCAATGACACGATAGTCTTCAGAATCGGGGTCAAAAGCATATTGCACATTGCACTCTCCCACTATTCCGATATGACGCACAATGCGAATGGCAATTTCGCGCAATTTATGATACTCGCTGTTGGTCAATGTTTGAGAAGGAGCCACCACAATGCTCTCGCCGGTATGAATGCCGAGCGGATCGAAGTTTTCCATGTTACACACCGTGATACAGTTGTCGTAACAGTCGCGTACCACTTCGTATTCAATCTCTTTCCATCCTTTGAGTGATTTTTCAACCAATAGTTGTGTGGAATAGTTGAATGCCTTTTCAGCCAACGCCTTTAGTTCATCTTCGTTGTTGCAAAAACCGCTACCCAAACCGCCTAAGGCATAGGCAGCCCGTACAATGATAGGATAGCCCAACTCAGCAGCTGCTTTCTTGGCATCAGCCATATTTTCCACCGCCACACTTTGGATGGTTTTTACATCAATTTGGTCGAGTTTCTTTACAAACAGTTCGCGGTCTTCTGTATCAATAATTGACTGCACAGGCGTTCCGAGCACTTTCAGGTTGTATTTTTCGAGCGTTCCCGCTTCAAAAAGTTTTACCCCGCAGTTGAGTGCCGTTTGTCCTCCGAAAGCCAGCAGGAGCCCGTCAGGGTTCTCTTTCTGAATTACCTTTTCAACAAAAAACGGTGTAATAGGCAGAAAGTATATTTTATCAGCCACGCCTTCCGAAGTCTGCACAGTGGCAATATTCGGATTAATAAGCACCGTTTCAATACCTTCTTCTTTCAGTGCTTTCAACGCTTGCGACCCTGAATAATCGAATTCACCGGCTTCACCAATTTTAAGTGCACCTGAACCAAGAATGAGAACCTTCTTTATTGACAATCGGGTATTCGTTCCGTTAATTGCCGATAGTAGATTATCTGTTGACAATGAGTCGTTTGTGACCTTCATCATATAGTATTTACAATTTTATAATTTATTATTTCCGAACACCTGCTTATTTGTCAATGAGATCCAATTTGTCAATGAGATCCAAAAATTCATCGAACAAAAATTCGGTATCGGTAGGCCCACTTGATGCTTCGGGATGAAATTGTGCCGAAAAGTAAGGTTTTGTTTTATGACGAATTCCTTCGTTGGTACCATCATTCAGGTTAATAAACAAAGGTTCCCAATCGCTTCCCAGTGTATTATTATCCACTGCATAACCATGGTTTTGAGAAGTTACAAAACAGCGATTTGTGCCCACCATCCTTACAGGTTGATTATGACTACGGTGTCCGTATTTCAGTTTATATGTGGAAGCACCGCCGGCTATAGAAAGTAATTGATTTCCCATACAAATACCAAAAATAGGTTTGCCGGTTGTCATTGCTTTGCGAATATTTTCGACTGTTACGGTACAATAGGCGGGATTGCCGGGACCATTGGAGATAAACAGCCCATCGTATTCAAGGGTGTTGAAGTCATAATCCCAGGGCACACGAATCACCGTGACATCGCGTTTCAGGAAGCAGCGCAGAATGTTGTGCTTGACACCGCAATCGACCAGTACAATTCTTTTCTTGCCAGTGCCATAGGTAATCACCTCTTTGCAACTTACCTTAGCTACATGATTTTCGCTGTCGGTATCAATAAATTCCACATCGTGCATGTCAGGAAAAAGCAATTTTCCTTTCATAGCACCATATTCGCGAATAATTTTTGTCAGTTCGCGCGTATCTACACCATAAATAGCAGGAATTTTGTTCTCTTTGAGCCACTCGCTCAAACTCTTTTGTGCGTTCCAATGACTGTATTGAAACGAATAATCGGAAATAATCAAGCCACTGACATGAATTATTTCCGATTCGTAAAATGTTGACAACCCGTTTTCAGTAATGCTCTGCGGGACTCCGTAATTACCAACGAGGGGATAAGTGACGGTGAGTATCTGTCCAGAGTACGACGGATCGGTTAAACTCTCGGGATAACCCACCATTGCCGTACTAAAAACGACTTCTCCGGCCTGTGGTGACTCGTATCCGAATGATTTCCCGTAAAAAATGATGCCATTCTCAAGCACCAATTGCATCGGTTTGTTTTGTTCCATTATAATTGCGTAGGGATAGAATAATATAGGTATCTTTTCGATCGGCAAAGGTACAAAAAAACCCTCTAATCATAAAGCAACTCCCTCCAATTAAAATCAAAAAATATGATTTTTGATATTTTGTAATATCAAATTGATATTTATCACTTCAAATTGCAATGTGGACTTTGCAATCCTAAAGATTAATTGTACTTTTGTATCCGTAATAAATAGCATCAATCAACTCACATAATCATCTAATATTAAAATTAATAGACATGAAATTGTTGGAAGAAATCATGAATCGAGCCAAAGCAAATGTACAGCATATTGTTTTAGCCGAAGGAACCGAAGAACGCACCTTAAAAGCAGCCGATAGTATTTTGGCAGACAAAGTGGCAAAAATTAC
>Ga0302286_10000425_pt1 | contig 34769 bp, 32 predicted proteins | sample III_Fen_E2_3_FD_198765 | JGI IMG/M metagenome (GOLD analysis project Ga0302286, IMG submission 198765) | Peat permafrost microbial communities from Stordalen Mire near Abisko, Sweden - III_Fen_E2_3 | ecosystem: Environmental > Terrestrial > Soil > Wetlands > Permafrost | place: Sweden: Abisko...
AATCGCAGGTGACATCAATGGTGATGGAAAAATCACTGCTCCTGAAATTGCAGGTGATACTAACGGAAACGGCGTAATTGACGGCACGGAAATTGCCGGTGACATTAACGGTGATGGGAAAATTACTGCTCCTGAAATTGCAGGCGACACCAACGGTAATGGAATTATTGATGGTACGGAAATCGCCGGTGACATTAACGGTGATGGGAAAATTACTGCTCCCGAAATTGCGGGCGATACAAATGGAGATGGTACAATAGACGGTACCGAAAAAACAGGTGACACCAACGGTGACGGTATGATTGACGGCACGGAAGTTGCCGGTGATAAGAATGGTGATGGTGTTGTTGACCCGGGTGGTATAGCTGGTGATACAAACGGCAATGGAATCATTGACGGAACCGAAATTGCCGGTGACAAAAACGGCGATGGGAAAATCACTGCTCCCGAAATTGCAGGCGATACCAACGGTAATGGAATTATTGATGGTACGGAAATCGCAGGCGACATCAATGGTGATGGTAAGATTACTGCTCCCGAAATTGCAGGCGATATAAACGGTGACGGCATAATTGACGGCACGGAAGTTGCCGGTGATAAGAATGGCGATGGGAAAATTACCGCTCCTGAAATTGCAGGCGACACCAACGGTAATGGAATTATTGATGGTACGGAAATCGCCGGTGACATCAATGGTGATGGAAAAATCACAACACCTGAAATCGCAGGCGATACAAACGGTGACGGCACTATTGACGGCACGGAAGTTGCCGGTGATAAGAATGGCGATGGGAAAATTACCGCTCCTGAAATTGCAGGCGACACCAACGGTAATGGAATTATTGATGGTACGGAAATCGCCGGTGACATCAATGGTGATGGAAAAATCACTGCTCCTGAAATTGCAGGTGATACTAACGGAGACGGCGTAATTGACGGCACGGAAGTTGCCGGTGATAAGAATGGCGATGGGAAAATTACCGCTCCTGAAATTGCAGGCGACACCAACGGTGACGGAATCATTGATGGTACCGAAGGGTCAAAACAGCTTTCGTTGAAAGTATATCTGCAAGGTTTGTGGAACGGTAACGGTATGAATCAATGTCTTGACGAGAATGGTTCGCCTAAGTTTACGAATACCGTGGATACTGTAGATGTAGAACTGCACAGCACAAGCAACTATGCTACGATTGTCTATAAAGCAACAGGGTTGTACCTTGATGCGGATGGAACCGTACATAGCAGTGGAAAATCGGTTATCACAATACCCGACATTTACAATGGCAGTTATTACATCACGATGCGTACTCGTAACCATTTGGAAACTACCACAGCGAATGCTATCTCGTTTACAGGCAACGCTATCAACTACGACTTTACCTCAGCTGCCGGTCAGGCTTACGGCGCCAATCAGGTTGACCTTGGCGAAGGCGTATATGGATTGTATGCCGGAGATGTACCTGATGCAAGCGGCGTTCAGGATGGCTATATTGATATAACTGATGCTTCATTGATCGATACACAGGTAACTGCATATACAATGGGTTATGTGAATGAAGATCTAAATGGCGATGGATTTGTCGATATTAGTGATGCAAGTATTGTAGACAACAATGTGAGTCTATATATTTCAGCTGTTCTACATGCTCCGGGTATGAATAATACATCCGCTCCTTCATATCGTCTTAACGTCAGAAAGGTAATATCGAAGAAAGTTCCCCAATAACACTATCATGATGTAGAGGATAATTGGATGAATTATCCTCTACATCTTATCTCATGTAAAAGAATAATTTACTGTTATAAAACAAATACAAAAATGAAAACAAAAATGAAACAATTAATTACACTTTTGGTATTGATAGTGGCTAGTGCCAGCTATTGCTGGTCGCAATCGGTTGCATTTACGATTCAAAATGAGACACAGATAGATTCAAAAACATTGCAATTTGATCTTTATATTCAGAATACGTCCGGTATTCAGGTACAGGTGGGTGCTGTTCAGGCAGCTATCTCATACAATACCTCTTTTTTAAATGGAGGGACAATAACAGCTACGATTGTTACAGGTTCATCCCAAATGGTTGCTGCTCAGGCTCCATTAACTACAAATACAGCCGTAGAGGGTCTAATAAAAATAGCAGGTAGATCATTCCCCGGATGTGGCAGTGGCACAATTCTTAGTACCTCTTCACCGGGGACAAAATTTTGTACTGTACAAATTACAAGCACTGTAGCCTTTACAGCCAATTCTACCGCAGACTTAGCGTACGTGGTTTCCGGTGGGTTTTACACAAAATTTTATCAGTATAAAATCGATTGTTCAGCCAATGAACAATTAGCATTAGATGCATCGAATTGTACTACCGTAGGACCAAATCTTGTATTGAATATTGCCACAGGTACAGAATTATTTGAAAAGAGTAATATCTCTGTCTTTGCCAATAATGACAAACAGATAGAGGTTCATTTCAACAATGCGGAGAGCAATGGTACATCGCTCATTAAAGTATTTACTGTTGATGGCAAATTGTTAATTGCTACAGAAACAGCCAATACGGTATATAGAACAGGTAAATTAACTACAGGATTCTACACTGTAACAGTCCAAGGTAGTGCCGGAAGCAAAACAGGTAAAGTAGTGGTGAAATAAAAAGAATAGCTCATTATACAAATCGGTATATAGAAAATTAGATTAATGAAAGCGATAGATAACTTAGCAAACACAGCTATAAGTAATTCGGCTTTATATCGAACTTTCGTTGACTTTAGAATTTTTATTTTTGCAACAAACTACCCCGCTCCAGATCTTCGAGGAATTAAACCCTAAGACATTAAAAAGACTGTTCGGGAAATGAGATGTTTTATTTCCGATTGGGTTAGAATGACACACTTGTTTCTCCGGACAGTTCTCTTAACAAATAGCCATCACAGAGCATCGAAAAGAATTTGTATTTATCTAATAAAATACATTATCGCACACAATGTCGCCGTCAAGTTGATTGATTAAAGGATAGATTTTCTATCCGTATTTTGAGGATACTATGTTTCACTTTATTATTTTAGTCTATGAGAAAGAACACAGTTGTATTAGATTTTTTAAAATTTCCGGTACCTACTAAAGTTACTTTTGGGCGTACCGTAGTGTTTAACATGAGTAAGCTTACTCTTTTTGCCAATCCTGATGTCCCCTATGACAAGGCAACAAGCGTAATCAATAATCTCGAAACTACTTACATGGCTTCGCGTAGTGGTGACCACGAACAAGTGGCCTTAATGCGTCAGGCTGAAGTAGAGTACGATGATATTTTCAGAAAGTTAGCCTACAATGTAGATCGAGTGGCCGACGGTGACGAAGCAATTATCTTGTCATCGGGTTTTCATCTGGCTAAGCAACCTACTCCGGCCGAACGACCCGAATTTACAGTAACGGCAGGTGATACTCCCGGCACTATATCACTCAAACGCAAAGCAGTAGCGGGTGCATACTCCTATGTATGGCAGCATTTTGCAGGGGCCGAAGTTCCTACGGATGCACAGTGGCTCTTGGCGGGTTCTACTACACAGACAAGTTTCGAGATGACGGGGCTTACCTCAGCCACCAAAGTCTGGTTTCGGGTAGCTGCCGTCACAGCCGAAGGTATGGGAGCATTTACTGATCCGATAATGAAAGTAGTGCCATAATAAGATAAACAGATTCTAATTTCAAGAATGACCCCAAGTGATCTTGAAAAACATTATAAACCCCGACAGATTTCTTTATCTATCGGGGTTTATTGATAGTCAACTTATCTTTTACATCGGGCTTATTTAAAACACAGCATTGAATACCTCTGCAAAATAAAGTGGGACAGTAGTTACACCTCTACAACAATCGCCTAACGTCCACCTGATTTGGTGGTGATAAGAATTACACCATTTGCACCTCGTGAACCATAAATAGCAGTTGCAGATGCATCTTTCAACACATCAATCGATTTTATATCGTCTTTGTTGAGTTCATTAATTGCACCTGTGTAAGGAGAACCGTCCAGAATAATTAAAGGCTCATTGCTTCCCATAAATGTATGCACCCCACGGATTCGTAGTTGAATAGTGCCACCCGAATTGACTACTTCAACACCTGCCACATGTTCAAATAGTTGCACCACAGTAGTACCTGTATTATATTGCAACTCGCGTTTATCAACCGATCCTACCGACTGAGTCAAATTTGATTTTTTGACGGTTCCGTAACCAATATTTACCTCTTCGCCCGAATCCTTCGGACTATAAAGTAACACTACATCCACAATAGTTTGTCCTTTCATCTTCACTGTTTTAGTCGCGTAGCCATCGCGTTCAAATTTGAGTTTGGCTTTTGCAGGCACCTGTAATGTAAACTGACCATTTGCATCGGTAAGAGTGTCGGTGGAAGTTCCTATAACGGATACACTCACGCCCGAAAGCGGTTTAAAAGATAAATCTTGCACAGTGCCTTGTACAGTGGTTGTTTGTCCGGTAGAGAAAACCGGACACAAGAAAAGCAGCAGAAATAATATCCCGCATAGTTTGAAAGAGTGTGTGTGTTTCATAATTACAGGTAATTCTAATATGAGTATCCGTTCAATCAACTCAAAAAGCTATCAATGCGAAACGTTGTTGGGTTGTATTCGTGACTGTCTGTTGATGCGTAGACGATTGCTTATCTTTTTTCTCACCTCGTAAATAAAAAGGCAAATACCTCCTGCACCTAACGGTAAAATCCAATCAACAGCCTTTATGGGAGATGTATGAAAATAAATATTCAGTGCAGGCACATACACTATAAGCAGGATACAGAAAACAGAGAATGCAAATGCCAACAGCAGATTTCTGTTTGAAAAGAGGTATTTCCCTAATGCGTTGCCATACGTACGTCTTGAAAGCAAATTGGCATATTGACCGAAGATAATGGAAACAAATGTAATTGTAATTGCATTTTCATAAGGGTGAACACCATGCGGGTGCACAAAAAATGAAAAGAGGAAAGCACCGTATGCCACAAGCCCCATCACAATTCCCGAAAAGGCAATTCCCATCATTGCCCCTTTTGTAAGTATTTTATCTTTAGGATTTCGCGGATAATTTTCCATAATGCTTTTTTCCGGAGGATCGTAGGTAAGCATTATAAGCGGAAACATTTCGCCCACAATATCAATCAATAAAATCTGCACTGCCAATATGGGTGTGGCAATACCAAAGAAAGCACCGGCAAACCCGATTAACACGCAGGTGAGCTCAGCCATATTGGAAGAAAGGTTTGTTTTGATGGTTTTTTCGAGATTCCTGAAAATCGTTCTTCCTTCCTGTACTGCAACCACAATGGTGGCAAAATTATCATTCAACAAAATCATATTGGCAGCTTCCTGCGCCACTTTAGAACCGTTTTTGCCCATTGCTATTCCAATATCGGCTCTCTTAAGGCTCAATGTATCATTTACGCCATCACCGGTTACAGCCACAATTTCTCCCAGTTTCATCAGTAAATCCACAATGCGGAATTTATCATCGGGAGATACTCTTGAAAATATTAAAGCCCTGTGTTGAAATACTTCTTTCAACTGTCCGTCAGTCATTTTTGGTAAATCGGCACCCTTTATAATTACCGGATATTCACCGCCTTCATTCATCAATCCGATATTTTTAGAAATGGCTTTTGCCGTTACCTCATTGTCGCCTGTAATAATAAAGACTTTGATATGTGCGTTGAAAACTGCTTCAATAGCCGCCTTCACTTCTTTGTGTGGAGGATCCAGCATCGTTACAAATCCGGCAAAGGTTAAATCTTTTTCCACCTCATCAACCGTATAATCCTTTTTATTTTCAAGGTCTTTATATGCAATTGCTATCACACGCAATGCCTGCTCTGAGAATGTGGCCGACATCGCCAGAAATTCCTTTTTTTGTGCACTTGTCAATGCCGTTACCTTTCCATCTGCAATGGTAGTGGTAGAAGCTTCGAGTATTGATTCTATCGAACCTTTCACAAAAGCAATTGCTTTATGGTTGTGAGTGCGGATAATAGTGGCTCTCTTGCGGAATGAATCAAATGCAAATGTTTTTACCTTCGGATACTCTTTCTCAAGAACTTCCAGTTTATATCCTGCTTTCATTGCAAGTGTGCTGAATGATGTTTCGGTAGGATCGCCGATTGAATACCACGACTTATGCACTTTATCGGGGGGGCTTACTTTGCCCATGGAGGAGAGAAAACCCGAAATAAAGAATATTTTCAAATCGTCTAATGAGCCTTTTTTCAACACCACCTCTTTGTCATCAGTAATGTTTCCAACAGGTTCATAACCTATCCCGGAAACCGAAAATGTGTGCCCATTGAAATAACACCCGGTAATGGTCATCTCGTTTTTGGTGATGGTTCCCGTTTTGTCGGATGCAATTACGGTAGCCGAGCCTAAAGTTTGAGCTGAGGCAATCTTCTTTACAATAGCCTTCCGTTTAGCCAGCCTGCTTACAGCCAGTGCCAGCGCCATCGAAATTTGTGCCGGTAATCCTTCGGGAACCATTGCCGCAGCCACACTCACCGAAAAGACAAGTGCCAGACCCAGAGAATCGTGCAGTATCAATCGTACCACAAAAAGAACAAGGGCAATCACCAAAGTGGCGTAGGTAAGCTTTTTTGCCACATCTTTTATTTCAACCTGCACAGGAGCATCCGGCGATTTAATCTTTTCGGATGTTGTACTTATTTTACCAATTTCAGTTTCTATTCCGGTGGCATACACAATGCCGGTTGCCTGACCCCGCGCAACCGTTGTGCCCATATACACACAGTTTTTTATTTCAGAAAAAGGTAGGGTTTTATCGGTAATAAAGAGAGGATCTTTGTTAGTAGGCAATGATTCGCCGGTGAGTATCACTTCGTTTATCGCACATCCATCCGATTCTATTAAGCGAATATCGGCAGGAATACCATCACCTTCGTTCAGTTTTACAATGTCGCCCGGAACAAGGCTTTCGACCAGAATCTCAATACTCTTCCCGTTTCTTACTACATTGCATTTATCAACCACAAGACTTTGAAGCGACGCAAGAATATTTTCCGACTTCCACTCTTCATAGAAGCCAATCATTGCATTGAGGATCACAATTGCAATGAGGATAGAGCCGTCACGAAACTGTCCTAAATAAAAAGATACACCGGAAGCAACAATTAAAATAAAGACAAGCGGACTAATAAATTGACGAAAAAGAATTTTAAACACGCTAATTGAGTTGGTCGCTTTCAGCACATTGCTGCCATACTTTTGTCTTGCCTGTTTAATTTTGTTCTCATCAAGACCATCCTTAATATTGCTATTAAGTTCTTTTGCAATTGCCTCCACATTTTCCTTATAAAATTCCATTATCTGAAAAGCTTTATAGCGCAATTTTATCACCAACTCAATGCGTGATATGTCGCTCAACATCACATATAGTTCCGTTGATACTTATCTTCCGACGAAGAAATCAAGAGGTTAAAGGTAGCATTAAATTCTCTGACTAAGAGAGTAATTCATTCGGAGAGTGACTCTATTTCAATATCATTCGATACACATTTGTATCTTTCGTTTCAAAACCCACCTTTTTATACAATTTATTGGCATTTATGCGTGTGTGGTTTGAAGTAAGCATAAGCACTTCTGCCTGCTCCTCTTTTGCATATTGAATAGCAAACAGTGTAAGAGCTTTGCCCACTCCCTGCCCTCTGTAAAGTTCATCAACCACCACATCTTCAATCCAAGCTTTTCTACCTGTGGGGGTAGTGTAAATTCCTACGCTTATCATTCCCTGATATTCCCCTTCGTCATTCATTGCAAAAAACAGATGACTGTTTGGGTCAGAAACAATCGCTTCAAGCTGCTGCATTGTAATCACTGACTCATTCCCCGTTAACTGGGATACGAATCTATTGATTGTATCAACTATTTCAGGACAATAATGCGTGATTTCGCGTATCTTAATTTCCATTTTGCGGAATATTGACTTAAACTCCCTGTAATAAACCTTATTGTGATTAATACTGCCCTTTGTAAAACTTATTGGAAGCATTTAATTTAAGCTTGTTATCCCCAAACCATTTTACAAAACTATCCCACTTCCCTTTATTTGCTGATAGCCATTTGCCAAACCCATTTTCGTCACCTTTCATCAGCACCCAATGATTGTAAGCCTCCATGTGTCCGGCATCTTTAATTTGCTTTTGATAAGTGAATAAGACATTGGGATAAGTCTTATCAAACTCTTTCAAATAGTAGTTGTCCACAAAACTGCTTCTAATAACGTCAAGCGAATTAATATCAATTGACTTTGCAGTAAGCATAGAAAGCATTAATATAGGCTCATACACTCCTACACCAAAGGGCAATTTGATTTTGCTTGGGTCTTTTGTGTCGCTGATATTTATGGTTGAGTTTTTGCTGAAACTTACTGAGAATGAATTTTCGCCTGTAAATTTTATTTCGCTTTTGTATGTGTCAAAAAGCAATTTGCTTATTTCGGTTGTTCGCTTACTGTTACGTTCCAGATTCATAAAAAGCTCTCCATAGATCATACCCCACACTTCTTCAGTAGAACTGCAATATAATTTTGCTGCTCTATAATAATTTGAAGAATATGAGGGATTTACATTTATTCCCTGTTCATAACAAGTGAGTGCTTTGTCATAATCTTTCTTTCCCAAATAGATATTGCCCTTTTCTAAATAAAGTTTGCCTGAATTGGGAAATCTTTCTAATCCTGTATCATAAATTTCAAGTGCTTTAACTGTCTTTCCGAGGTTGTCATAACTGTTACCAAGCAATTGAAATACCTGATCATCGGCTTTCGCATTATTCAGAATGGGTTCCAAATAGTTAATGGCAGTTTTGTAATCCTGCTTCGAATAATATGAATACGCAAGTTCGTAAGGATATGATATATACTCAGGATCAAGTTTTTGCGCCTCTTTAAGTAAGATAATAGCTTCATCATACTTTCCTGCGTCTTCAAGTTGTACTGCTTTGTTGCCCTTTTCGAATGCCTTTTCTTTGTCGGATTGTCCGTAAGCAAATTGCCCGGCAGAAATAAACAGTAGTAGTCCGATTGTTTTGAGTGTTTTTTTCATTGTATTATGTATTTATCAACAAGCTTTGTTACTTTCTCTTTCTGCATTGCAAAAAATTACTTTTTATGCAATGATTATCTCTATAACCTCTAAATCAGAGCCTTTATTTAATTCCGTTTTTATCAATCAGATACACCAGACATGCAATGGCGGCAGTGCCAAGTTGCATTTCTCTGCGGCTGACATTATTAAACGTATCATTGGTAGAATGGTGATATTCAAAGTATCGCTGACTGTTTGTCGATAGTCCTATCAACGGAATACCGAATTCTTTCAAAGGCTCTATATCCACACCGCCATACCCTTTGTCGGTTTTGTAAATGCCGTAGTCGAAAAGCTTTGCTGCTTGCTTTTTTATCGAGCCAATGACCGAATCACCTGCATCAATGCCAAATCCCAACGGCAAAAGCCCACCTGCATCCGATTCGATAGCTGCAATATGTTCTTTCTTCTCTTTACCCGCAAAGTTAGCATATACTTTTGACCCCGACTGATACATCTCTTCGTCCATAAACAACACCAGTCGAACGGTATTCACCGGTTTAATTTTCAATTCTTTGAAAATGCGGAGCACATCAATCATTTGTGCGCACCCTGCACCATCATCCTGTGCCCCGGGACTATTAAACCATGCATCAATATGTGCTCCTATTAAAATGATTCTCTCCGGATGTACACTCCCTTTTATTTCAGCAATAATATTGGATGTATAAGCCGAGTCAATCGTTTCCGTATTACTTTTTATCCTGACTTTTACCCCCTTGTATTGTGCATTTATTCTGCTTAGCTTATCGGCATCATTTGTACTAATGGAGATATTCGGTATTTTCTTAACGCCATCTTTATAGCGGCTCACACCCGTGTGGGGAAAGTCATTCGGTTCGGTAGAAAGCGATCGTACAAGCACAGCCGATGCACCATATTGCGAAGCTTTAGAGGCTCCACTTCCGCGTTGGTCGATTGCTCCACCATAAGCATCGAAGGTTCTTATTTTTCCATTATCCATCGGACGGTTGAACAATACAATTTTGCCTTTCACCGTTTTACTACCCAGACTATCCAATTCACCAAGCGTATGCACTTCAAGAATCTCGCCAGTAACGCCCTGCCTGGGCGTACTTACCGATAAACCCAGATTTACCACATGCAGTGATTCTTTTTTTTGAACCGTAAAAGACCTCTGCCTCACAGGGTGATTTACATCGCCACGAAGGTGTCACGTAATTCTGTAAATAAATTGTATCGGGCTTCAGGGTTTCTATCTGAGTTTTCAGAATTTGAATCGCTCGTTCCGACTCTTTCGATCCTACTAACCTGCCTTTCGCTTTTGTACACAATACCCTGAGGTTGTTGTACGCATCGTAGCCGGTAAGGGCGTTTTGATAAATGGCTGACACTGTGTTTTTCTCCGTTTCTTGCGCATGTACCATAAGAGCTCCCATCAGGAGTGTTGCAAGTAAAAATCTCTTCATTAGTTATATAGTTGTATTTTTAATTGAATTTGTTGTTGTTTTCCCTTATGTATTTCCGAACCTTGTCGGCAGAGAACCATTTAGCGGACATTGCCATTGGTTAATTCATGCAAGCCTTTTTTCCCGTTAAGCCCAAGACGTGTAAACCCTACTTTATGGTCACTGAAAGAAAGTTGTACGATAGGTGATACTTTTACCGTCGGCTTACTCCAGAGTAATAGACCATCAATCGTTTTTTTGAGATTTAATTTCTTAGTGCGTATGGTTGTGCCGTTTTCGAGGCTCAGAAGACATGATTTACCTTCCAAATCGACAATAATCTGCATTGTCAGCACACCTTCAATTTTTGATTTTGTCTCCTCATCAAATCCTGAAACAATAATGTCGATAAAATTCTTGCCGCTTATCTTCGCATTTGTTGTGTCGCTTTCCATTGAGAACATATCGGTATTACAGCCTTTAAATTTCTCAGGAAATAAGTGTTGAGCCTGAGCGGTTATTCCAATCAGGAATATGGAAAACAAAAAATATTTCTTCATAAGGTGTATTTTTACTGCCGCATAAATTAATCAGCTGCTTTTCGTCCGGAGAGTAAGGCAACTCGCCCCTCTTATTTCATTACAAAAGTCGAAGGGAGTGAAAGCAACTGATATTGAATAGCCTTCGCCAAGCGGTAATCGCCCACTGCATTGGGATGCAATCTGTCTGTGTCAGCATTGTGAAAATATTGTGCCTGACTCTCAGCAAGCGGATACAGACCACTGATAGAATAGAGGTCAATCAACGGAACCGCCCAGTACGAAGCCGCTTGTTTCAACATATTTATATATGCATCAACATATAAACCCTCACCATTACAATAGTTTTCGTCGGGTTGTACATTTTTATCACTAAACTTAGCATATCCCCTGTGAATAGGAGTCATAATCACTATCTGTTGTTGCGGATAATTGCTCTTGAGGTACCACATGGCTTTATTGATACGTCCGCAAAAGGTAGAGTCATTCATTATCGGAGTGCGGTACTTACGCGTCACCTGAGTGCCGTTGTAGTTTGTCTGTTTGGTTGTTTCCGTGAAGAATTCTCCCACCGGAACGCCGTGATTGTAGTCATTTGTACCTGCAAAAATTAGTATGGCATCCACTTCTGTGCCTTTCTCTTCATGCAGTTTCAGTGCTTGCTTATAAATTCCGTCCCATTGATTGCCGTTAATGCCATATACAAATGGCTCAATACCCATCAATTCGGTAAGATACTCCCAGTACACACAGGTAGTACCGGCACGGCGTTTATCGGTCATTGAATCGCCCAGATAAGCCACACGCTTACCTTGCCACTGACTTGCAGTTGTCTTTTCGGTTGCAGACAGTGTGACTTTAGGTGCATCTTTTGCCACTGATTGTTGCGCATTGCCCTCCACACCTGCTATCAGCAAGAGTGCAATGGTAGTTACGATGAGTTTTTTCATATATCTGTTTGTTTACTTGATTCTGTGTCCTTCCTACGGGACAAAATATTTACTGGTCATGTCTGAAATAAATACGTTCCTAACTTAATCTTTCCCCTCTCTAAAAACAAGAATAGCAAACAGGCTTAGGCTTAATTCTATAGGTGAGAATAAGCTCGTGAGAGCCAGCGGTATTATATTTAATAGCGCTTGTGTTATAGTTATAGCTATATGTGACTGAAAAAGATTTGTTGATATTAACCCCCAAGGTTGCCCCTATTTCGTATTTGTAACGATAGAAAAGTCCCAAATTAAATGCATCTGTCATTTGATTTTTAATGATTGCCATACATGAAATCTCATGTTGAAATAAATTAAGATAGTTATATTCACTAAGGCCAAAATTATAATCAATTACATTCTCGGTACACAATCGATAGGTACAGTATAGCAGATTTGTGTTGGGAAGGATTGATTTAAAGTTCGATTTTGAAATCCATCCGGCAATATTCTGACTGGCGATACCGAGTTTAAAAATCTTACTGGTTATTTCTATTCCAATATCTGCATTGAATCCTTGTCGATTTACAAAGCTTTCGGCAAAAGCCGGATCTCCCGGATTGTCGGATATGATTTTAGATTGATCATAATTTACTCTCTGATAACTCCCTGCAATTCCCATGTCTAAACGCCAATCTTCGTTTAAAACGGCAGCAAAAGCGTACGAAAGCGAAAAATTGCTTGTTGATATATATCCAATCCTATCCTGAAAAAGTTTGACCCCGATCTGCATGTGTTTATCATCAGAATAGTAGGCTCCGGTAAGCCATATTGTTTTGGGTGCGCCATCTACATTAATCCATTGCTTACGGCCTGCAGCTGAAATAATTGCCACATATTGATTGTTGATAAATGCAGGAGTAATATAATAAGGATTGTCCCAATAATGATCTGGACGGATGTTTGATTGCCCCCAACCAAGACAAGACACAAGTATTAAGCTAGCAATTGTGAATATTCTATTGGATATTGATTTCATTTATTTGCTACTGTTATGTAACCTTCCTTGATTTTCTGTTCTGTGGCATTATTTGAATACAAAACATAAAAATATGTGTCTTGAGTTACGGGTTTTCCGCTATATTTCCCATCCCAACCATCTTTTCCTTCAAAAATCAACAATCCATTCCTTGTATAAATTTTCACATGGTATCCTTTCATAAAAATATCATTTATCCCATCATCATTAGGTGAGATTGTATTCGTAACGAGTGTTAAGATTATATGAGTAATTACCGCACTATCACACCCGTTTTGTGTTTTTAGCATATCCAAATAATCGCCTCCTTTATCATATAAATGCCCATTAATCGAATAGCTTTCTCCGGAAAAAATTGAAATTGTCTGCTCCTTGCTATATGTAGGTAATTCGTTCAGTATCAAAGTAGCTATACTATCGCAACCATATTGGCTTGTGAGTTTGACCTGATAAGTGTCGGCAGTAGTATATGTATTTCCGTTAAATTCATAAGAATCGCCGCGGCAGATACTGGTTTTTGTCTCTGACCCTGTGGGTAGATCAATGATTAAATGTAAAGTAAGGATACTATCACATGCCTGGCTATTTGTCAATTTTTGTTGATACGTACCACTTGAAGTATATGTGTGTCCATTGAGGGAATACGTGTTACAGCTTCTACGTGTAATATCATTTGTGGTCGTTTTCAACACCGTGATATGCAGTGTAATAATACTGTCGCATCCCTGAACGTTTGTAAGTGTTTGTTGGTAATCACCTGAAGAAGTATATGTGTATCCATTTATATCAATTTTATCACAAGCTGTCTTATAAAGTGTTGAATATGTTTTGGGCTTAACAGCTAATATCAGATTCACTATACTGTCACACCCTACCGAATTTTTCAAAACCACAGAATAGCTTCCTGCTGTAGTATAGCTTATTCCGTTAAATGTATAGCTTGTTCCCTGACACATAGATGCATTGAGAGTTGAACTTGTTGGTTGCTTAATATCCAATGTTAATGTGGCAATGCTATCGCAGCCATATTGGCCTATAAGTTTGGCTTGATAAATACCGCCAATAGTGTAAGTATTTCCATTAAACAAATATGAATCACCTTGACAGATGCTAGCTTTAGTATTAGATCCCGTGGGTAGATCTATAATTAAATGTAGGGTCAGGATACTATCACACCCTTGGCTATTTGTCAATTTTTGTTGATACGTACCACTTGAAGTATATGTGTGTCCATTGAGGGAATACGTGTTACAGCTTCTATGTGTAATATCATTTGTGGTCGTTTTTAACACCGTGAGATGCAGTGTAATAATACTGTCGCATCCCTGAGCATTTGTAAGAGTTTGTTGGTAATCTCCCGAAGAAGTGTATGTCTGTCCATTAACATCAATTTTGTCACAAGCTGTTTTGTAAAGTGACGAATATGTTTTCGGTTTGAGAGCTAATGTAAGATTAACCGTACTGTCACATCCTACCGAATTTTTTAAGATGGCAGAATAAGTTCCGGCAGTGGTATAAGTTGTTCCATTAAAGGTATAACTTGACCCCTGACATATTGATGCATTGAGAGTTGAACTTGTTGGTTGCTTAATTTTTAAGGTTAAGGTAACAATACTGTCACACCCAATCGCATTTTTCACTGTATCTGTAAATACACCACCCGAAATAAATGGTTTCCCATGCCAAATATAAGGTAATTCGGTAGCACACGCTGCTGCCATCACTTGACCTTTTGATGGTGAATTAACAACAGCTAAAGTAATAGTATCACTAGCTTCGCATCCATCGGCATCCACATGTACTATATAATCACCCGAATTGGCCAATGTAGCGTTATCAATATGATAGGATGTGGTTGTACTGGAAGCTGTAATTTCATGCCTACCTCCCAAGCCATCGGGAACATTCCAGGAATAGAGAATTGAAGCCGGATCGACAGAGTGTGAAACATACAATGTGGGCTGAAGAGTAACCGACTCATTCGGACATACGTTTAATACTCTTTGTGCAAATTTAGCTTCCGAGGAGGAAAAATCAGAAAAATATCCAACCTTGCAACCTCCATACGTAGTTTGAATTATTCCCAAATGAAATTTATTAGTGGAATTTGACACAGTGACTACTGCCGTTGCTGCTATTTGCGCTGTTGCGAATTGCTTTCGGGCATACATAAATGTGCCTCCAGTTCCAGGAACAACGCTAAAATCAGATGCTAAGAGCGTAGCTCCACTTCCACTGGAGGATGTTATGGTAAAGTGCCCTTCACCTCCTGCTTCTACCAATACCGTAAAATAGAAATTATCAGTGGTTGTCCTAGCAACGGTTACTGAACGTGAACCAGTACATTTTAGTTGAGGTAGCAAAGGTAATCCTACCTCACATCCGCTCCCGGTCATCTGCATCACACAAACATCCTTATCAGTTCGTATTGAGCAGGCACCGTCAATAATACCCATGCTATAGCGATATATGTCGCCTACATTGGCAATAGTTGCACTTGCAAAGGTATTGCCGTTGACATAGACTTTAGTATTGGGCTGTGTTGCTGTTATAAAAATCTGATCCCCAGGATTATTTAAAAATCCTCGTACAGCAATATATGTTTTCCCCAATAACCAGATAGGGACTATCTGGTCACCACCTTGATTACCACATCCACCAAAAGGAACTCCACGCATTGTATCATCGCAAACAGTCACAGCAACAGGTTTGTCGGAAATTACGCTACTCCCTCCAAGGTGATAAGCCGCTGCTTGCGTAGGAGCAACGGCAGCATAAGTCTGACCTTTATTCAAGGTGATAGTAAAAGAGATACCGGCAGAATGACCTATAATATCCTGTTTTGGAGTAATAGTTACAGTTGTATTATCTTGAGTGGCAACAATATGAAATGTACTATAGGCATTATACCCGGGATAATTGTCTAAATAATTTTGACCGGGAATTACAAAATTGGTGCCTAAAGCATTATCGCCTTTCAAAGAATATATGTTAGGATTAAGCGTCCCGTTTTCTTCATAATACGCTGAAATATATTGATCGGACGAGATAAATATTCCGTAATTATTTGTATTGTTAGCGGGTTGATTTTCAATTTGTGCTATACTACTCGACAGATCATACGAAATTAATGAATTGGCTGGAACGGTTAATGTAATTGTTGTAAAGTTTGTGGCATTGGCAGGTTCAGAGATAGTGACAGTAGCTGCAACGGAATTTCCGTTGATGAACCTCAATAAAATAGGGCTTTGCTCATGCACAGACGAAAGATCTGGTGCTACGAACCAAAATGATTTACTCGACTGAGCATATAAGCAATTTGAAATAAACCCAAAACATGTTATTATGAGTAATCCCAAAACGATTATTATTCGTTTGTAATCCATTATATTTTTATTTAGTCAATGCTATTTCCCTCAATTTAATATCAATATTGCATATTCGTTAATCAATCTCCAGACAATTATAAACTCAAAAACAACTAAAACAGTCAAGTTGCTATTCCATCTCAAAATTCCGTTTATTCTACATTTGTGCTTTCTCACAATTCGCCCTTCTCAAATTTATCTATCATTTCTCCGGCAATGCTGATTGTGGGAGGATGGTTTGGAAGGTTGCCCCTGCTATACCAATTCGCATCGGTTATCTCCACATTATCCGGACAAACAAGTTGAGTATCGTCGGCTTCGGCAAAAAAGCCTATCATCATTGAACCCGAAAATGGCCAGGGCTGACTTTTATAATAACGTATGTTTTTCACCTTCAGCCCCACCTCTTCCTGCACTTCGCGCATCACAGTTTCTTCGAGCGATTCTCCAATATCGACATAACCTGCTATAAGCGAATACCTGTTAGCATCGAAGTTGGCGTTGTGTGCCAGCAATATTTTATCGTGAGAGATAATTGCCACAATAATTGCCGGTGAGATTTTCGAGAAAACCAGTGTATTACAATTTGGGCAGACAATGGCTCTCTCATCCGGTTTTTCCTTTGTTTTTGATCCACACTTCCCACAATATCTGTTTTCTACATACCATGTCATTAGTTGATGACCGACAATGCCAACCCAGGCAATTTCCTGAGGTTGCAAATTACGAAGGAAGCCAATCTCTTTGTACTCAAATTGCTCACTGGCATCTTTAGGTTCATTCCAAACAAGAAAACAATTTACCTCGTTAAGCGAAAATAAGAAGGTACTTTCTGTGGTATTTAATATCGCTGACACCTCTTTTTTATGGGGCAATTCAAATCCGTCGCCATTTGTTTTTAACCACAAAAAATTTTTATTGTAGTGAAGGATATAATCGTTGTCGTCAATATTGTGTGTTGTAATAAACTGATTGTTGAACCGATGTGGAAATATTTCATGAATCATACTGAAAACAGAGTTAAGTTATAGCTTATTTCTTGTGGCTCTACCTGATAGAAGTAATAAATTTGTGTGCACGTAAATGAAAGATTAGCGCGACAAATTACCACAAATTGAAACAATGCAAAGATACCAATTGATCGGTGTATAGCGTAATTTTTTTTATGCTTGCCCCCCCCTAATCCCTCCGAGGGAGGGGAATTCCATTTGCTGTAATTATAAATGTATCTCTTATTCCCAACACATCAAAAACAATCGTTTCTATTATCCACCACCCGTATTATTACCACTGTTTCTGTCCCCCTCCCTGGAGGGGTTAGTGGGGGTCTGCTCTTTATTTTCTTCATTCTATTATGTAAGCAGTCGGTATAACCAATGGCAAACTACCGACAGACAAAGAGTTAACAAATTGAATATCCAAATAAACAGCGGAATCAGAGAAAGTTTATGAGCATACGTTTTTTGAGTACTTTGAACCATATAGATTATTAAAGCAACGAATAAAAAAAGCAATATAAGCATCATTAATCCCAAAAAAGCAAAAGCAACCAACTCCTGACCTATAAATGGAGCTATCGTATCAGGGGCTAAACCAATAGCAATTCCAGCAATGCATATAAATAAACCGATAGCAGACCAGACAAGAAGATAAATACCAAAAAGTATTCGCCCTATAATAGACATTTGATACACCTCTTCAGCGCATATCTGATCGTCACCGATAATAGGCAAAGCAGCTCCACACTCAGGGCAAATCAGGTCATCTTTATTGCAAACCGCTTTGCAATGATCACAATCAACGGTTTCAACAGGGTCGATATGTATAGGGTCAATATTATAAAGATTTATCATTCTGTTTTATTCGTTCATTGCCACACTTCGTTCTTCCCAAAGTGCCAGATCCGGAGATTTTGATATTACTTTACGAATTTTCCTGAATATAAATTCATTTGATGTGGGCACTTTTATGACTATAAATGCCTTCTCGTTTTTCCTGTCAATTGCGATGGTTCCAATGGTGATGTCACTCTTTAATTTGTTGATTTTTTGAGCTATAAGAAAGTTTTCTATGGCTTTGTCAATATGTGGCTTTCCCTTCAACTTTACCCAAAATTGTTCAGCCCCTTTTATGGTGATATAATTACTTTCCATTCTTTTGACAAGACCATGATACCTTACCGTATCTATAGAGCCATACGCACTTATTGAATCGAGTTGCAAATCTAATGTTAGGATCTCCCTCTCCAATTTTAATGCGTTTGTTGTCAATCCATTGTGAACGGAATTATCTTTACTCTTATTTACTAATTCGATATAGGAGTTGACCTTTTGTTCATAATTGTCAAGATATTTATCACACTCATTTTTTGCATTGGAAGTTAAAGAGCTTATTAGACAGAAAAATATAGCAATTATTCTAAATTCGTTCATTCTATTGGTTTTTGAAATTTATTTCTTCTTGCAATACATTTTCATCGCCATCCATCATCGTATTTTGAAAAAGACATTTCGTCCTTCACATTCAACTCCTTGCTGTACGAGATTGCACGACCTACTTCAGTCAACGTATAATTCCGAATAAATTCTACGCTTCTGTAATTGCCTTCTCCCTTAATACCGGTAATAGTTACATCCTGCAAGGTGGCCATTTTAATCCACACATCCTGTGTAAGTCCTCCGTCAATATATACAAATGGTTGAATTTTAGGCTGTAGCTCAATGTGGCTGTAGCTGTATCTTTCGGGGCCTTTTACTACAGTGACATACCCGCTTGACTCTAACATTTTAGCTATTGCTAACTCTTCGTCATTTTCAATACGAATATTTCCATCAAAAGTACTTACATGATAGCTTTCCACTAAATCTTTTCGATGTTTGTCGGCATTCAACTTTTCAAACACAAGTGATTTGGCCTTACTACGCGATAAATTGCCACAGCCAACTAATCCTAAAGAAAATAATAATGTAATGACGAGAAATTTTTGTGAGAGCAATGGGGTTTTCATAAGATAAAATTTTATTTGAATGTAAAAATATGATATTTAGACGTATATGTTTCAATTAAAGCTTATTAAACGCATTACTTTTTCTTTGGAAACTGCTACAATTCCTTATGAATGTGAAGTCTAACATTCTGCTATTCTGTTGCAAATATTTTATGATTAATTTACCTGTGAATCATATATTTCAGGGTGAATATGCAATCATTGTAATTATACAGCTTTTCATAACCTGCTCCAATGCTAAACCAATAACAAAAAGGAACATCTATGTTTACTTTGTAATTAATAGTGTTTCGCCAAATGCCAATGTCTCCGTTAAATTTTGCAATTGTTCTAGTGGTTTTACAACAATCTCCGTTAGCCACATGTAAGGCATAACCTACATTTAATCTGACAACTGCATTGTGTGAGCCGGCGTAATTATCGACTCCTGTATATAGTCCGAATGATGCAAAGGCTCTCCTGTAGATAACTCCACACAAATAACTGTTGTAGTTCGCTAAGCCTTTTTCAGCCACGTGATACCGGTTATATTCCAATCTAAAGTCAATCGGACAACGAAAAAACAAAGAACTTGTTTCCACTCCCGCATTGACAATATAGTCATGCCCGAAATCAGTACGTAAAACCAGATTGGGTTCCAAACCTCTGTAATTTTTGAGATGCCGACTTACCCCGATACCAAAATAAGGAGAATTAACTCCACCGATAGCCGAAATAAATAATTGCCGTGCCACAAAAGGATCACATATACACCCAATCGTTTGATACTGATCCCGAATAACAGGACGTATGTTTTCAATTTTTGCCGGAGTCTGTACTTTCAATAGAGGCTTTGTGAGATAGATTATTGCCGTGTCCTGTCGGTTTATTGTTTGTCCTTTCAAAACTAATACACCTGCAAAAACAAGCAGCAATATCCATTGTATTCTATTGGTGGCATTTTTCATCTTTGAGATTCCTTGCTAAAGACAATCGGTTCGGCTGTTGTTCTTATTTTACAACAAAAGAAGAGTTAATAAGGGTAAAGCCATTCTCAAATTCTTCCGAGTGTTTACCATCCTTTAGCGTGTCCTGAAAATAAATAAAGCGTGATTTAAAGTCATTTAGTTTTATCTCATAACAGTCTAAAACAAGGTGTTGATCTGCTATCAACACAGATAACTTTTTACCATTACACATCGTATGCCCGAGAGGTTTTTGAAAGTCCTCAATAGCACAGTTTTTCTTTCCAAACTTCTTAACCATATTATTTAACAACTCAGACAATTCTGTTTTTGAATCAATTTCAAATATTAGAATAGTCAGAGTATTCCCTGTCAGTGTCCAGTTTTTGTATCCAAAGTCTTGTTCAAACTGAAATGATAAATTTTTCGGATACCTTAATGATATTGCTTGAATGTTGAATTGTTTATAGTTTTCTGTTTTTATAGAGATTGTAGGTTTTGAGATTGTGGTATCCAACCTTAGATTTTCACCTTCGCACAATGGATAGACTTTATCATTAATAGTGAGTTGAAAAATTGTAGGTGGTTCACTGTAAGTGGTATTTGACACATCCTGGCCGTTAGCAATAAAACAGGTCAGGAAAAACGAAGCAATAAATGCTATTTCTTTCATAGGTTGAATGTGATTGTGTGGTTACTTTTTTCGTTTTTTCGTTTTATTCAGTTCATCAATATACTCTCTGACATAGGTATTCTTCGGATCGTAGAACAAAGTCCGATCTGCCAGGTATCGTGCCAGTTCTTCATCCTGCATCATATATGCACACTCTGTAAGGAACGACAATGCCTGACAATAGATAAATTCACCTTTCAAATCCTGCATTGCGGCAATACTACGGCTGATTTCGAAATAAGCTTTATCATATTCGGAATTGTCCATATAGAGCGTTCCCAGTTTCCAATAAGCTTCTCTGAACCATAAATCAATCGAAACGTGAGTACCGGGTTCATCATACGTGGAATCGAGCATCTGGATAAGCTTTTTGTACGTGCGATAACTCTCTTCTTTATGTTCCCAATAGCAAGCGCGTGCATAATTGTTGAGCACAAAAGGATTACGTGATTCTTCCACAATGGCTCTTTTCAATATATCAATGGCATTTTTATAATCCTGCTGCTTATAATCCTGCTGCGATTTCAGTATCTCATTATTGAACCGATTCGAAAAAGTTTTAGGCTCAGACTGCACAGAACCGATCTTTTCGCCTGCCTCCACATGATCGCCGAGTTTGAGATTACTCGATGTAAAATCGGCATGATAAAGTATCACATTCTTCCATTCGTTATATATCGGAATGTCAGGCACCTGGTATTTCTTCCCCTTTTCCTCCGCATGTACCGGCAAAAGGTTTATGGCAATTAGCAGTAGAATAGTATTTACTCTCATATATGGAAAATTTCAGATAACAGTTCTTATTGATATATCTGTTTTGCCCACACCCACAATCCGAACAAGACTAAATCTTTTTGACTGAGATTTTTCTCAATCTTTATTTTGCCTTCTTTTTCTGTTCCTTCATAATAGGTAAAACAATTCTCGTTCTTCTGGTAATGAATTCTTGGTTCAATCCTTTTATTATTTGAATCATAGACAGCTATATGAGAAATTGGCTTTTCCATGAGGGGGATAAGAAATGAATGTGAGGCAATTTCTTTTTTGTCTTTCAGCACAATCAATGTTCCGGTAATTATTTTTTGTTTGCCGAATAACGGGAGGTCTTGCTCTACAATCTCATATTGTTTAACCTTTACTGTTATACTATCGGTATTACTATTTTGTCCCCAAATGTATGTGCTGAAAACAGTCAATAATGACACAATTAATAATTTCTTCATTGGTTTCTATTCTGTTTATAGATTTATAATCGTCTATGCAAAGTAAATTCCGGGCTGTTTCTCCATCTTTCCATACGAAAAATTCACTTCATGTGAATGTTTCGTGTAGAGACAAAGGGTTGGCAACCTCAAAACATCCCATCCTAACAGATTCTAATTCCTTTTACTTTTTCTCTGGAAACTGGTATCGCCTGAAGTCTTTTAGGCCAATGGCATAAATCATGTAAGGCCACATCTCTTTACCTGTAGCTTTCGAAAAAATTCCAATATTTGAGGTTGATTCGAACGCTCCATTTTCTGTTCGCTGTATGTCGGAAGAATACTGGAAGTTGATTTTTGTATAATTCTTTATCAATAACAACACCTGCTGGTTTTTTATTTTCTCCTGTTCGGTTTTACCCTCTGTACCTACGCAGAAGCAAAAAGTGACAGTACTGTCCTGTCCTGCTTTGGGAAACAGATTATCATGTTCCCAGGTGTCAACAGTGGCTGTATAGTGTTCAAACGCAATGATCGAAAAATTAAAATGAGTTGAATCGGTTGGGTATAGTTTTATGGTAAACTTACTTCCCAATGGGAAAGCATAGCCGGAGGCCGGTTTGCCGGGAAGCTCCTGCGCTGTTACAAACTGTTGTGCGGTGATACACAAAATCACAATGACATAAGTAATCTGTTTCATGTGTTTATATTTTTTATTTACTTGTCTGTTGAGACCTCTAATGCTGTCCGATTGGTTTGTGTGATATTATATTCAGGTAATTGTTTCTCCTTTCTGACCTCCCCTAACCCCTCTCCATTATGCAAGAAGCCCCTATTTGATACCACTATCATAAAACCATTTGGAATTCAACTTATCAAAATAATTATAAAGAAACATTCTACCCTGTTCATTCATCATCTTCATTTGTTCCTTTGATGGTTCTACTCTAAGATAATGACTACTGTCTTTTTCAAATTTATCTTTCTTAAGTGTATATAAGCTTATTTTCTCCTTGCAATAATCCCAATTTAGATAATCCAAAAATCCATCTCTATCAAAATCTCCGAAACAATCTGTCCCAGATAAATATCCATCTACAAATGAATATTTATTCACAATCACTTTATCTCTGACTTCAATAAGAAACCAATAATTATTTTCTATATTTCTGAAAAATAGTCTGTCTCTTGCTCCCAACAGAATGAAATTCCTTCCATTATACTTAAATTCAACAGCATTACCTACAAAAAACAAATAGTTCCTTTTCATTACTTTTCGCTCATTCAAATTGTTTTTCAAAAGAGAATCAATATCAATATTTTGCCCTAATATTTCGATATATTCATCTTTACAATCTTGATTTACATCGGGGATGTAATTATAACAATAATGCGTAATGTTATATTGTGTGCTTATCCTGACCGGTAATAATTTTGGAGGCATATTTAAACTATCCAATTCTTCAATCGAAAATTTGCCGTCATAAACTATTACCTTATCTCGAGGGTTAATATCTTTGAAAAGAATTTTTTCTCCAAATAACTTTGTAAAAGAGAATTCCACCTTTGTCTTTTGCATGATAAATTCAGAAAAGCTTAACCAGCAGCAGATAACAAACAAACCAAACAGAAGATTTTTTAATTTTCGTATCATTGTTCTATTTATTATGGCTTATCCTTAATGTTGAAGAATGCTCGCCTTTTACACGGTATGTTCCACCTGGTTTTTATGTTTATTTCAATTCTCTATTTCCTCCACCAATTCCACTATCTATAAGCCGTTTCATGTGTTTATATTTTTTATTTACTTGTCTGTTGAGACCTCTAATGCTGCCCGATTGGTTTGTGTGATATTATATTCAGGTAATTATTTCTCCCTCCTGACCTCCCCTTCCCGATAGCTATCGGGACCCTCCGAGGGAGGGGAATCCCTTTTTGCTATATTTACAGATAACTCTCCTATCCGATTCTCTTTCCCTTTATTTGAATTTTACGGTATGAGCAAGCTTTTTGAATTCTGTGATATTGCTTTCAAAATTAGAAGTAGTAATTCCCTGAATAGCTATAGCTTTGTCTTTGTCTGCCACAATCAATTGGTATATTACACAGTTTTTCCCGTTCATTTTACCATATATTTCCTCTTCTATTGCCATATATCCGTTGACCTTTTCTGTCGATTTATTTTTAATTTCCTTATCCGTAAATCCGTGCTTTTCAAAACCGATCAACACCATTACTGAAACTGTTTCGGGAGTCATTGATGCCTCATAGGGAAAAGGAGTTACAAGAATCATCGGAGCACCTCCGCCCGATGTATCTTCAATGCCGTCAATTGAATAAATATATAGGCCGGTTGATGATTTGAAGAATTTAAACTTAGAATTACTGTCGTTCAATAGAAAAGAGGCATTAGCCATTGGGTCTGTTTTCAGATTCTTATCATACGTAACCGATAAGAGTGCATCTTTAATTTGTGCTTCCGTTTTTTTGTCATCTGCCGAACAATAGGCCATTATCATTGTCGAAAATGTAGCATCTCCGAATACCAAATCATAAGCCTTCACAGTAGGTTTTCCTTGCATATAAATATATTTGGCTGAGAATCCGTTTATAGTGAATTCTTGATAATCAAATACCTTGATCCCCTTTTCCTCAAAAGCCGCTTTATTAAATGTAGCTGCATTGCTGTTGAAATTGCCTCCAACAATATCCATCACTTGTATCATAGCATTATTATCCTTTTGCAACCCGATAAAACTTGTGGCTAATTTAAAACTATCCGGTGGAATAATATAAAGTCTGGTTCCGGGGATATTAATATGTTTATCCGTCTTAACATTGGTAATTACTTTATCATTAACTGTTTGCCCGCAAGCAATAAAAGTCAGTAATGTAAAAATCAAACTAATTAATTGTCTCATACTACTAAAAATTTATACGTTATTTCTTCATATCTCCTAAAGTCTAAATTGTTTGGATATTTATGCCTGACCTCCCCTTCCCGATAGCTATCGGGACCCTCCGAAGGAGGGGAATTCCCTTTTGCTATATTTACAGATAACTCTCCTATCCAACTTATAAAAAACTACCGTTTCTTTTATCCACTGTATCGTCCTGAAATTTGTTTACAGTTATTATTCCTAAATCCTGTTATTGCTTTACATTTATTTTTATCTTTGCGTTATCATATTCAAGCGGAGTTAGGCTCTGCTGAGGAGCAACCTAACAAGGAATACATATGATTAGCGACAAGTACGTCAGAAAAATGGGATAGTTGATTTTCAGCTATCCTTTTTTATGACAACTAAGAGCTATTTATGCCTTGAAAACCTAATCAGAGACTCCGGTCTGTGCAGTTTTGTAATACGTTTTCCAATGTTTTTTGAATACACCTGATTTGCCATAAGCATATTCAGGTGTTTTCATATCCAAACTGGCATGAGGCCGACAGCTATTATAAATCTGAACTATTCGTTTCAGTTCTTTTATAGCGTCTTCAATCGATTTTAGTTTCATTTGATTCAGCCATTCGTCTTTTAAAATGCCATTGACACGCTCTGCTATTGCATTTTCACGAGGGTCTCCGTTTTCTGTCATGCTGATTTGAACATGATTCTTATTCAAAACCTTGACATAATCACCACAACAGTATTGAACGCCTCTATCAGAATGGTGTATCAAACCTTCAGTTCCTTTCGGCACTTGTTTAAGAGCCATTCGTAAGGCTTCAATCGTATATTTAGCTTCTAAGGTTTCTCCGATTGCCCAACCTACTATTTTCCGGGAATAAGCATCAGTTATTAAATTCAAATAAACGAATCCTGCCAATGTTTCAACATAGGTAATATCACTCACCCATAATTGATTAGCTCTTGTTGGAACAAATTCTTTAATCAAGTTTGGATACTTGCGTAACCAATGATTGCTATAAGTGGTTTTAACTCGCCTTCGTCGCTTTCCAACCAATAATCCATGCCTTCTCAGAAAATCAAAGAAACTATCCCTACCAATGCTTAGTTCTGTTGGTAAACGAGGTTGGATTAGTTCCAACAACTTTCGACCACCAAGGTACTGTCTTAAAAAACAAATCAATTAATTGTTTTTGTCGTATATTTGCATTGCGGAAAGAGGACTCCCTGCGAAAGCTTTATACGGAAGTTCATCTTGAGTAGGTGGGTTTATCTCACCTACTTTTTTTACGGTTTCTGCGAAACCGTGCGGAAAGAGAACCTCTTGCTCTGCATTACCGGATGTTCGTTGATAATGAGCATCAAATGCTTCATTTTTCTTCCATAGCGTGTAAATCAGGCATAATAATTTTCGTTGAATAGCCACATATGCCTTCATTTTTACGGTGGTTTTGCTCATAATACGATTGTATATATCTACAAATTTTTGTTCTTTGCAGCGTACAACATTCAGAGAAGACATGTGTAAAATGCGCCGGATATGGCTGTTGCCTTTTTTTGAAATCCGAGTTTTACCGACCCTTTTCCCCGATTGATTTTCAATTACATCGTAACCGGCATAACTTGCTAATTGCCGCTCATTTTGAAAAAGTTCAAAACCGTTCGTTTCGGCAACAACAGTGGCTAAGGTCAGAAATCCCAATCCTTTGATTGGAAGAATCTTATTAAAGCGCTCATTCATCTTCTCATCCGATTGTATCATCTCTTGTATCTTAGTCTTTGTCTCGTCTATTTGCTGTCCTGTCAAATCAATAAGCTCCTGTAACCCTTTAGCGACATCATTCATTTGATACATACCCGATTGCATGCTGGAAAGCTGGTTCATAAATTGAGTACGATGACAGGCAAGCTGTTCGCAATAACGGGTCAATGCCCGTAAGTCATAGATCGTTTCTGAGAACGGTTGCCATAAGGTAAGGTTTTGTTCTGCCCCCATTTGAGCCAGACCTTTGGCATCTATCTTGTCATTCTTGCTCTTCAAACCAAGGCTTTGCATGTATTTTCTTGCCTTGTTGGGCAACACAACACTCACTTTGTAAGCCCTTTGATAAAGATAGAATACTACATTCTCATGATAATTGCCCGTAGCTTCAATACAGACACATACAGGAATATCCAGTTTGCAATGATGAGTGATCCAATAACCGCAATCGGAGAACCCTTTTTGCGTGTTTGTGAACTTACGGGTAGCTTTCACTACCGTGTTATGCTGAATATCAGTCAGTAAAAGAGCTGCTTCCAGATCATCTTTGCTACAATCAAATCCAATCGAATACTTCAAAGGAGTTTCCATACCAATAAACCATTAAGAGTGAATAATTAACAGTAATAATGGTACCTCTTCATGCCGTCTTTACTCATTTTTTATTCAAGATTATACCACAAATGGGTATATCTTTAAGTACTGTTCAAACTCTCTGAAGAAGCTCTAAAAGTGTGATTCCTTGAACCCTACATCGATTAATCGTGTTTAGTTTAACGCCCTTTACACTTTTAGAGTCCATTATTGAAAACAAAGGTATAATCTTCTTCAAAAATATCCGTAACTTTATCCACTGCAAAGATATGAGTTCAAGCGAAGCGGTAACTTGTGCCTAAAACCAAAGTGGTTTGCAACCACAATACGTTACAAATATTAGCACAGTGTACATTCCTGATTATTAGGAGTTCGTTTTTTACACCCTAATTAGGGTTATCACCTGAGATTTGAACAAGAATTTGTCATACTTCGACAATAAGGGAAACATATATTGTTGCTTTTATTCGATTTCGCGTTAATCCCACCCCAAAGATAAATACTTTATTTCACATTTATCGTGAGTTAATTAATTAATTTCCAATTTAACCGGAGCGTTTTTATCCTATCCGTGCTGTATATCGTATATATGCAGAGTTTGTGGTGTTTTGTCTCGTACAACATAAGGTATTTATATCACACAACATACCTCTTTGGATTCATATTGTAATCCCAAATGGCGTGTATAATAAGCACAAAGTATCGGGATTGTATAGAAGTAGAAGATGTGTGAATCATGCAATTATTCCTCGTTATTGTGTAATACTTTCATTGTTACCTTCCTATATCTTTGCCTTTCAAAATTGGTAAACATTAGTAGTCAATTTTGAATGTGCTTTTGGCAGATAAATTAATTGTTATAAATCCGAAGGTTCTGTGGGCTAATTCATAGCCTTTTAATCGGAATATCTGCTTAAAGCCTTTATCATTTTTCATAGATTTTCCTGCAATGGGAAAAACTATCCATCTAAAATCATCACTTATGTCAACATTAGCAGCCATATCTACAATTGAATTTCCTTTCAAAACAAATCAGCAGGAAGTAAAGCAATATGCCAAAGATTTATTTGCCCCTTCGTACCCACAAGTGGCAAGAATGCTGAGCGCATTTGATAACACAGAGATTATTACCCGTAATTTCTGTAAATCGCTTGATTACTACTCCGATCTTCATACTTTTGAAGAGCAAAATGCCGAATATATCCGGATTTCGCTCGAATATTCTGTCAAAGCCATTGAGGAGTGTATCTCTTCGGCACATATCCGGAAAGAAGAAATCACCGATATTATTTTTGTTTCCACCACCGGACTTTCCACACCAAGTGTAGATGCACTCATTATTAATAAAATGAGACTGAGCCAGACTATTAATCGAATGTCAATATTCGGGTTGGGTTGTGGTGGAGGTGTGTCCGGTTATTCAAAAGCCTGCACTTTGGCAAAAGCAAACCCCGATGCGGTTGTTTTATTTGTTGCCGTGGAATTGTGTTCGTTGACTTTTCTGCGAAACGATTACAGCAAGAGTAATTTTATCGGCTCCAGTCTATTCGCCGACGGAGTGGCAGCTTGCCTGATTATGGGAGAGAATCGCGTAACGAAATCGAAAGAAAAAATCAAATTTCTGGCGAACGAAAGCAAATTGTATTATGATTCATTGGACGTGATGGGTTGGCAGTTTACGGACACCGGATTTAAGGTGTTGTTCTCGTCGGATATTCCAACCATTATTTCAAAAAATGTACGAAACGATATTACTTCATTCTTAGATAAACATAATCTGAAGCTATCGGATATTAAGAATTTTATTTTCCATCCGGGCGGCAAAAAAGTGCTGACAGCTTACGAAGAAGCTCTGGAAGTGAAAGGAGACTTTTTGAAGAACACCCGCGAGGTGATGAACGATAATGGCAATATGTCCAGTTCTACAGTTTTATACGTGTTGGAACGGTTTTTTAGGCAGGGCTTCGAAAACGGTTACGGACTGATGGTATCCATGGGTCCGGGATTTTCGTGCGAGATGGTTTTACTTCAAATGAATAAATAATATGATGGCTTTCATCCTCTTTATATCATTTATTATCCTGTTACGAATAGGAGAATTAATCCTTTCGCGAAGGAATGAAGTCTGGTTGTTGCACAATGGTGCCATTGAATATGGGCAGAAGCATTATCCATACATAGTTGCGCTTCACGTACTGTTTATTGTCTCATTAATAATTGAGTATTCGACAACGCAGACAGCATCATTCAGTCTGTTTTTCCTTGTCCTCTATTTATTGCTATTGGCATTCAAAGCCGGGGTTCTCCTGTCGCTGGGGAAATTTTGGAACACAAAGATTTATCATATCTCGGGTTTTCCTTTGATAAAGACTGGGGTGTACAAATACATTAAACACCCCAATTACCTGATAGTAATTGCAGAAATTGCCATTATTCCGTTGGTATTCCATTTGTATTATACGGCTATTGCTTTTACAGTATTGAATGCAATTATGCTATCTGTAAGAATTAAAGAAGAAAACAGAATATTGAAAATGTAACCCTTTTATTAAAACCATAAATATGAAACTGTATATTGTAAAGATTGAATCAATTAAGCATATCACCCACGATGTGCTGCAAATTGTTACTGAAAAACCGGAAGATTACAACTTCATTCCGGGGCAAGCTACTCACATTGCCATCAATAAACCCGAGTGGAAGCATAAAGCCAAACCGGTTACATTTACAAGCCTTCCCGCAGATGATTTTCTGGAGTTTAGCATAAAAATATATCCTGAACACAAAGGTGTTACCAACGAAATGCTGAAATTAAAAGAAGATGATGAGTTGATTTTGCAGGAAGTATTTGGTGCAATCTCCTACAAAGGCGAAGGTGTGTTTATTGCCGGAGGCGCAGGCGTTACCCCATTTATTTCCATTTTCAGAGACCTGAAAGCAAAAAACGAGATTGGCAATAATACACTCATTTTTGCCAACAAGACGAAAGCGGACATTCTGTTGGAACAGGAATTTACAGACTTATTGGGTAAGAATTTTATCAATATTTTATCCGACGAGAAAGCGGAAGGATATGCCAATGGACAAATCACTGAAGATTTTCTGAAAGCCTATGTGAACGACACAACCAAACAGGTGTATGTATGTGGACCTCCACCCATGATGGAAGCTGTACAAAAGCAATTATCGAACCTGCATATACATAAAGATGCAATTGTAGTAGAAACATTTTAAAGTGCTGCACTCGTAAAGACAACCATAGTGGGTTTTTGGGAGCAATAGTAAGTTACTTGTAAATTATCTGGTGATTAGTTATACCGATAATGGACCGGAAGAGGAAAGCGACTATACCAATGTGCGTTGTTACCACAAAAAAACAGGTTGTTATAAGCATAGAATGTTGATTTAATGTGCGTCTTAAGACCACATGATTTAGAATAAAAAATATACAGATGGCTATAACTTTTTATTTACTGCAAATTCCTCCTGTCTTATTATTTCTGTTAATGGCATCGATTGGGGCAATCCTTGCAGGAGTTTCCACTTTTCTTTTTCGCAAATATGTGAAGTTTAGAGTTCTTAGGGCACATAATGAAGTAACCGGTTTTCTTTTCACAGCTGTGGCTGGTATTTATGCTTTTTTACTTGGTTTTGTAATCGTTGTAGTATGGGGGCAGTTGAATGATACACAGGATAATGTAAGTAAAGAAGGTAGTTCGGCTCTGGGTTTATACAGAGACATTAAGTATTATCCTGACATTGTTGAGTCGAAACAACTTATGAGTGTGTATCTTGATTTTGTGTATAATGTGATCAATGAAGAAATACCCAATATGGCCATAATGAAGGCCAGCCGAAGAACTCCTGAAGCATTTAATCGCGTTTTCAATAAAATGGAACATCTCAATCCCCAGACTCCATACCAGATTCAATTGGTGGCTGAAATGTTCAAACATTTAAATGAACTCTCTACCTATAGAGGTCTTCGCACTGCGTCTATTGATGCAGAAATCCCCCCTCCCCTGTGGTTACCAATGATATTGGGAGGGCTCATTACCTTAATTTGTGCTATGCTGGTGGATGTAGAGAATAAACGCTTGCAAGTACTTTTGAATACACTGTTAGGCACTTTCATTGGTATGTTATTCTTTATCATTATTTTACTCGATCATCCATACACAGGCAGTTTAAGCATTAAACCGGAATCATATAAGGAAATATTTACGTTGGAAAAGTGGGCGAATGAAACTCACTTAAGAAAATAACGCTAAAATACATAGCTATGAATACAAATTCTATCTCAAAGATTATCCCAATTTGTTTTGCTGTTTTAATTTTATATTCCTGTGAATCGCATGTAAAAAAGGCGGATGATGACTTCAGTCTTTATAAGGAAAATAAAATGCAGTCGCAAGAAACTATTTCTACTACGAAAGAAATAACTCAGGCACCAAAGAAGATTGATCAAGAGCCAAAGAGGGCTGATCAAGTGAGAAAAAATGAAAGCCCAGATGAATGGACGTTATTTAAAAGAGTAACAGATAAAAGAATCCAAGCGAACGAGAAAAAAATTGAAGCCTTAAGAAACAACCCTACTGAAAACGCTAAAGTGCTGAAAAAAGTAAGTGCTTTGGAAAAAGATAATAATAATCTCAGAAGTCAAATGGATGAATACAACGAAAAAATGAAAGTTAGTTTTGATAAATTTAAAACGACAATAAATCATGATGTGGATGAAATTGATATTAAACTAAAAGACATAGACACAAAAATAACGAAATGAAAAAACTTGAAAATAAAACGGTATTTATAACCGGCGGATTATCCGGAATTGGAAAAGCTTGTGCTATTGCGGCCGCAAAAGAAGGTGCTAATATTGCTATTGCCGACAGAGAAACGGCCACTAATATAAAAAGCATGGACGATATAAGAGCGGTGCAACCCAACGCCATTTTTATTGAATGTAATGTATCCATATATTCTCAGGTTGAAGCTGCTATTCAAAAAGTGGTCAGTACATTCGGAAACCTTGATGTGGCACTTAACAATGCCGGCATTGGAGGCAAACCCAGTAAAGTTGCTGATATGGAAGAAGAGGCCTGGCTCAAGGTAATTAGTATTGACTTAACAGGAGTATTCAACTGTATGAAGCATGAGTTGATTCAAATGGCAAAACAGAAAAAGGGGGTTATTATAAATACATCTTCAATTTCAGGAACAGTAGGTTATGCTAAATCTGCTCATTATGTGGCTGCAAAACATGGTATCTTAGGACTCACACAAACCGCTGCTCTCGAATATGCTACAGAGGGAATTAGAGTGAATGCAATTTGTCCCGGTTTTATTGAAACTCCTTTGCTTAATAAACTGGATTTAAATAATAATACAGGACTAAAGCAGTCAATAGCAGATGCACATCCAATGAAACGGTTAGGTAAAGCAGAAGAAATTGCAAGTGGTTTTATATATCTTGCTTCTGACGATAGTTCGTTTGTAACAGGCACAACGCTCAACATAGATGGTGGATATTTAGCTCAATAGAACATCACTTCTAAATTTAAAATCATGGATAAATTAATAGGAAACAACAACTTAAAAACAGCCAGAGCAGAGTATATTGAAGTAGAGCCAAATGTATGGCTTCATGTCACAGATGCTGGCGAAGGAAAAACCATTGTGTTAATACCGGGTTGGCCGCTTAGTGATGAAATGTACGAATATCAGTACAACGATCTGATAAATCATAATTTTCGGGTTATAGGCATCACCTTACGGGGGTTTGGTAAATCGGACAAACCCTATGGAGCTTACGATTACGAGGTGCATGTATTGGATATTAAATATGTTTTAGATCAGTTGAATATTAAAGATGCAACCTTGTGTGGTTTCTCTATGGGTGGAGCTATTGCCGTACATTATGTGGTAAAATATAGCGCAGCACATGTTTCTAAGTTAGTGTTGGCAGGGGCTGCAACTCCCAGTTGGACGCAACGCGAAGATTTTCCATACAATCTTCTCAAAAGTGACGTGGATGAATTAATAGCATTGAATAATACAGATAGACCAAAGTTGTTGACCAATTTCGCAAAAATATTCTCTGCCACTGAAACATCGTTAAACGCAGGCATCGGCAATTGGCTGATGGCCATAAATCTAAGCGCATCGTCGTATGCCACAGGTAAATGTTTAATGGCTTTGCGTGATACAGATCAAAGAGATGAATTGAAAAATATTAAAATTCCGACCTTGATTTTGCACGGCAAAAAAGACAAAATCTGCTCATTTGAATTGACAGAACAGACTCAAAAACTGATACCAAATGCACAACTTGTTGCTTTTGAACATAGCGGTCATAGTCTGTTTCTGGAGGAAACCAGGAAGTTTAATGAAGAGTTGATAAAATTTGCACAACTGTAAATTATGAGTAAAAATGTATCCGACCAATTGGTTGAAACGCTTGTTGCGGCAGGAATTAAACGCATTTATGCCGTGACCGGAGATAGTCTTAATCATGTAAATGAGGCAGTACAACGTAACGGTAAAATCAAATGGATTCATGTCCGTAACGAAGAAACGGCAGCATTTGCAGCAGGAGCAGAAGCACAGCTTACCGGCTTGGCATGTTGCGCCGGCAGTAGTGGACCCGGACATGTGCATCTCATCAATGGTTTGTACGATGCACATCGATCCTCAGCTTCGGTATTGGCTATTGCCTCTGCCATTCCTACCAAAGAATTTGGGACCGATTATTTTCAGGAAACAAATATTTTTAAACTGTTTGCCGATTGCAGTTGCTATAACCAAATGGCAACAACACCCACACAGTTTCCACGCATGTTGCAAGCTGCGCTTCAACACGCTGTTCATAAAAAAGAGGTAGCCGTTATAGGACTTCCCGGAGATATAACAAATCTTCCGGCTTCAGCAGCAGAAACTACAACAACACTTTTTCGGAATAAGCCTGTTGTCAGACCATCAGAAGATGAACTGTTACAACTTGCCGAACTATTGAACTCTTATCAGAAAGTTACAATCTATTGTGGTCTGGGTGCTGCGGAAGCACATGACGAAGTGATTGAGTTGGCTGGAAAATTAAAATCTCCGGTGGCTTATTCATATAAAGCAAAAATGGCCATTCAGTATGATAATCCGTATGAAGTGGGACTTACCGGATTGTTGGGAATTCCGTCGGCTTACCAAAGTATGCACGAATGTGACTTGCTGATAT
>Ga0302286_10000427_pt1 | contig 34636 bp, 30 predicted proteins | sample III_Fen_E2_3_FD_198765 | JGI IMG/M metagenome (GOLD analysis project Ga0302286, IMG submission 198765) | Peat permafrost microbial communities from Stordalen Mire near Abisko, Sweden - III_Fen_E2_3 | ecosystem: Environmental > Terrestrial > Soil > Wetlands > Permafrost | place: Sweden: Abisko...
CGACTAAATTTTTATTCGTATTTTCGCTCATACTGTATAAATTGGTAGTTTACACAGTAAAGATACAGGTTGGTCGGCTTCGGTGGGCCAACCTGTTATCCTAAAAATATTTGTCGGTTACTAATGATATTAAATGAAAGTGAGCGGATTTGCTTTTTAGGTTTTGGATTCCATCCAGCAAATGTTGAACGATTGAGAATTAATGATCTTAACTCTGACGTAGAATTGTTTGCCAGTTCTTTTGGGTTAACAGAAGTAGAAACAAACCGAATTTCAAAAATGCTTTCAAAAAAAATAAAATTTGATATTGATGGGCGGGAAAATTTAGCCTACATTAGGCATAACCTTGAGATTAATTAATGTTTCCAATCAAAAGTGCTTTCTTCTGCTGAAATGATTGGCTTTGTATCGGTATTTTTGATATTTTCTAAACAAAAATTCCATCCGTCTTTCGGAGAAGGAATCCCTTTTTCCTTCGTGTTTTTCTAAGCGGTCCAATGTTGTAAAAACTAATCTATTCTGGCAGAAAATGTCGGATTGTTGTCATTGCAGACAAATCTCAAACCTTGTATCTTTCGCTTATCAAAAGTCATGAAACCCATGACGAGTTCAAAACAGAAAACTTAAATAAAACGAGGTATGATTAAAGTTGCAATTAATGGATTTGGCCGGATCGGACGTCTGGCCTTCCGCAGAATTCAGGAAAGCGCTCATCTCGAAGTTGTTGCCATCAACGACCTGAGCGCTCCGTCGATGTTGGCTTATTTGCTGAAGTACGATTCGGTTCAGGGAACATTTAAGGCCGATATCAGTTACACCGACACCGAATTGGTCGTAAACGGAAAGTCGATAGCGGTAACAGCCGAACGTAATCCTGAAAATCTCCCCTGGAAACAGTACAACGTGGATTTGGTGCTTGAATGTACCGGCATTTTCGAAACAAAGGACAAAGCCTCTGCTCATTTCAAAGCCGGAGCCCGCAAAGTCATTATTTCGGCGCCTGCCGGAAGCGATGTGAAAACCATTGTGTACAATGTGAATCACAATCAGTTGACCGCTGCTGACGATTTGATCAGTTGCGCATCATGCACGACCAACTGCCTGGCGCCAATGGCCAACGTGCTGAATGATCGGTTCGGAATTGTGGCCGGACAAATGACGACCATTCACGCATATACCAATTCGCAGCCATTGATGGATACGCCTGATCCGAAGGTGAACTACCGCAAGTCGCGCGCCGGTGCCGACAGCATTATTCCCTACACAACCGGTGCTGCCAAAGCTATCGGCTTGGTTATTCCTGAACTGAAAGGCAAGCTCGATGGTTCGTCGCAAAGGGTGCCGGTTCATTCTGGTTCAATTGTCGAGTTGTTCACCATCCTGAATAAAAAAGTAACGGTTGATGAGATTAACCAGGCGATGAAAGTCGCAGCCAACGAGTCGTTTGGCTATACCGAAGACCCGATTGTGTCGAGTGACGTTATTGGCATCAGCTTCGGCTCCTTATTCGACGGAACGCAAACCAAGGTGGTCACTTCCGGCGAAAGTCAACTGGTAAAAACCGCATCGTGGTACGATAATGAAATGTCGTTCGTGGCTCAAATGATTCGAACTGCGGAATATTTTGGTAGATTATAGATTTCAAATCAAAAACGATAAGAAACGAAAATCCTGGAAATTACACTCCGGGATTTTTTATGAATTAATTTAGCGCTGTTTGGAAACTTCGGCGGTAATCGCCCGGAGTCGTTTTAAAATGACGCAGAAAAATGCGTCTCATGCTGTCGGCGCTGCCCATTCCACATTCACCCGAAATTTCTTCCATCGTCAGGTTCGATTCTTCGAGGCGGCGACGAGCGGTTTCGAGTCTAAGTTTTTCGAGGTACTTGGCAGGAGTGACGCCCGTTTCGCGCGTAAATACACGTGCAAAATTCCGCGGACTCATGGCGACCTGTTCGGCCAGCATCTCAACCGAAAGCCGGTCGTTTAAATGTTCCGGAATCCAGTCAATCAGTTCAGATATTGGCTTGTAATCTACTTTCTGGTGAAGCAAAGCCACACTGAATTGCGACTGGTTTCCCGGCCGTTTCAGGTAAAGAACCAGCATTCGGGCTACGTGCAGGGCTATGTCGCGGCCAAAATCTTCTTCCACCATTGCCAGGGCCAGATCCATTCCGGCAGAAATTCCGGCTGAAGTATAAACATGCCCATCTTTGACAAAAATCGGATCAGGATCGACTTTTATCTGAGGATAAAGTCGGGCCAGTTTTTCGCAACGCGACCAGTGTGTGGTGGCATTGCAACCGTCAAGAATTCCGGCTTCGGCCAATACGAAAGCCCCGGCACAGATCGAACCCACCCGTCGTATTTTTAGCCAGTTGTCTTTGATCCAATCGAGCGTATCCTTGCCAACCATTTTTTCAGGGGCATTTGGAAGTCCGGAAATCAGCAGTGTATCAATCGGGTAGTTAATCTCTTTCAAGGAACCTTCGCCAACAAGCTGCAACCCATTTGCAGTAGATATCAGTTTCGAACCGTCGGTCGAAACCACATGTACCCGATAAGTTTCAGTGATCCGATCCAGAGATTCTTCAATGTAATTTGCAGCCTTTACAAAAACGTCCAGTGGTCCGGCCACGTCAAGTATCGACGTGTAGGGCGGGGCAATAATTACTACATGCTTTATGTGCTTTTTTGTTTGGTCATTCATAATTCGTGAATTTAGACGATTGAAGATACGGCCTTTTGGTTTGTCTGCAATGACAAATATCCGACAAATTAAGCCAATTTTGCTAAAATTACTGTTTAATTGCAGCCGATATCGTTTAAAGCCGATCCTTTTTTCCGATATTTCAGGTTGCCGCCAGAAAATTAGACCTTCCGGCTTGAAGTATTGTTATTTTATTCTGAATGTCATATATTTGATAATGTAATTATTAACTCCAAACTCTAATTTTATCCCGAATGAAAACAAAATTAAATGTTCTTTTTGTAGTAGCTATCCTGCTGTTTACAAGCTATGTCAGGGCTGAATCAAAAGTATCGCTTCGGCTTAACCTTCAAAAAGGCACCACTTACGAAATGACTATGGCGATGAATAATAATATTGATCAGGACGTGATGGGTCAAAAAATGAAAATTGATCAAAAGATGGAAATGGTCTCTTTGTATCAGGTATTAGACGTTTTGCCAACTGGTAATTTCCTGATTGAGTATTCGATGCAGAAAATAAAGGTAAACATGACTGTAAATGGCCAGGAAATAAATTTGGATTCGGATGGCGATGCCAGCAATCCGATGAATGGACCCTTGAAAACAATCGTTTCGAATAAATTAAAACTCGAATTAAACAAACGTGGAACGGTTGAACGGGTTGAAGGCCTGGAAGAATATACTAAAAAGCTAAGCGAAAATCCGCAATTGGCGCAATCGATGCAGATGTTCACCAACGAGAATAGCTTCAAATCGTATGTCGGACAAACATTTAGCTATTTTCCTGAAAATGAAGTAGCGAAAGGCGAAAAATGGACTTCTTCATTAAAATTGCCTTCGTTGATGAACATGGAAACAACGATGAATTTTGAAGTTGCTGACATTAAAGCCGATCAGATTACGCTTAACGTTACTTCGGATGTAAATTTAGATTCGCCAATCGAACAGATGGGCATGAAAATGCAAATGAAAGCGAAAGGTACCCAGACCGGAACCATGGCTATCGATATAGCTGACGGCTGGTTACGTTCTTCAAGTCTGAACCAAAAATTCGATATCCACATGAACATGAAGAATCCACAATCGGGCGAAGACATGGAAATTCCAATGGTCATGAATTCGGTTGCAACTACTCAGGTTGTCAAAAAATAGGTTTTTGATGGGTAAACCGGAAAAGGATAGCTTTTCCAATCGATCATACTTGGCGAAAATCTGTTTTTGTTCAGAATACGAAAAAATGGTAAGGCCTTAAAATAAAGAAGCTTGCAAATCATTGCAAGCTTCTTTGTTGTCCTGTCAGGTTTCGAACCTGAACTCTTCTGATCCAGAATCATAAATATTACCCTATTCTTGTTTATTCTTGTTTTCTTATATATTTCAATATGCTGATAAACAGTTATTTAGTATCTTTTATTTGTTCTTGTTTGTTGTTGTTTATCTAAAATGTTAGTACTTTTGTTAGTACTAACATGAAAATGACTAACAAATGGCACTACCAATTATTTCCCATCCGGAACAAAGTGAAGATATTTTGAAGAGTAAAGGCGTATCATTAAATGCCTTTTTTGATCAGGTTAGAATAAGAAAAGACAAGTCAGCAACCATCCGGCTGAGGATAATTCACAATCGGTTCCCGAAATACTACACCACGAAAATTTCAATGGATGAAGATCATTTCAAACAAATGATTTTACCTCGTCCACCAAAAGATTTAAAAGAAAAGCGAATGCTTATTTATAGCCTACTCAAAAAGGCCTATGACATCATTGTTGAACTTCCTGTATTTTCATTTGAAGCATTTGAGAAAAAGTTTAATAAAACTAAAATCGAATCATCAGATATTTTTTCTGCTTTTGTTGCCTATGCTGAAGCATTAAAGGAGGAGGGTCGTATCAGTTCATCAATTACTTACACTTGCGCCAAAAATTCATTAAAAGGATTTGTTGGTAAAGAAAGCTTACCAATTGCTAAAGTTACTCCTGAATTTTTAAAAGAATATGAGAAAGATATGTTGGCATCTGGGAACAGTTTGTCTACCATAGGTATTTATTGCCGGAATCTCCGTAAGCTAATGAATGATTTCATCCGTGATGGCAAACTTACACAGGAATCATATCCTTTTGGGAAAAAAGAAAATGGCAAATATTCAATCCCCAAATCCAAGAAAGTCAAGAAAGCGCTTTCCAGTATTGATATTGGCAAATTATTGGCCTATAAACCGGCGGAGAATAGCACTGAACAATATTGTTACGATTTGTGGATCTTTAGTTATTTAGGGAATGGTATGAATCTTAAAGACATCTGTTTGCTGAAGTATAAAAACCTTCAAGGTAATACTATAAAGTTTTTACGTTCTAAAACAGCTAATTCAACTTCCGAGTCAAAAGAGATTGTTGTTACTGTGATTGAAATGAACAAAGCAGTTATAGATCGCTGGGGCAAAAATCCACATACAGCCGATGATTATATTTTCCCTGAATATTACAACGGGATAAACCCGGAACAACAGCGTATAGTAGTCCAGGCGCTTACTAAGCAAGTGAATAAATACATTCAGATCATTGCCGGAAAAATAGGGATTGATGTCAACATTACAAGTTATTGGGCTCGGCACACTTTTAGCACCGCCTTAAAAAGATCAGGTGTAAATATTTCTTATATTTCCGAGAGCTTAGGCCATTCAAACGTTGCCACTACCGAAAGCTATCTGGATAGTTTTGAAGATGATGCGCGTGAATCAATAACCAGAAAGCTACTTAATTATTGAGGAAACAGCAGGTTCCCGTGATTCGTTTATTCTAAACTAATCAAAACTGGCACCAACCGAGTTTATCAGCGAAAGCTTAGGCCATAAAGACCTCAAAACCACAGAAAACTATTTGGATAGCTTCGAGGACGAGAAAGAATCATATCAAAAACAATTGCTTAATTTTAAAGCCAAATAATCAGCCGCAATGGAAAATCTATTGTCGATCCCAAACAATATACTTTTTGGAAGTTTACGTCCATGGTCCAAATCAAATCAGGAGGAAGAAAAATTTCGATACCTTTTAAATCTCAATTTACGAGCTTGCAAGCAAAATCCTTCTGATTTTTTCAAAAATGCTATTTCCGCATTTAAGCAACTAAATATTTCCACCGAACAGGAAAACATTAAAGAATTTGAAATACTGTCAAAGATTAAATCTGACAAAGATTCAGATCGAAAATTCATAATCATCAAACTACCTGTTTTCTTCAATAAACAATCCGAATTTTATTCCATCTTGCTCAAAAATGAATTGATTGGAATACTGGAAATTACATTTGAGCAATTGAAAAATTCCGATGAGATAGAGATCAACTATAACCTCTACCATCTTTTCGAAAAGATAAAAGAATTATTGAGCCGAATTTCTGAGCTTACCTTTAATGACAAAACCACTTTATTCGTAATTGATACACTGAAATTATGTTTGTTAAATATTCATTTTGAACTTGTTAGGCACTACTCAAAGTTTCTTGATTTTGAAATTTTAAGTGAAGGCGAAATCCTATATTTTGTAAGTCCTGATTTTGAGCAAACCAAGACAGAAAAGACAAACATATCATTTCTAATAGACCAGTTTCTAACAGAAAGCCAGTCAAAGGTCAGCACCGTTGAATCAATTATCCCAATTAAAACAGAGCAAGAAGAAACTATTGTTTTACCAGAGCCAATATTTATTCCTCGACAGTCAGATTTTAGAGGATCAGGAAAAAGTCCTGTAAGTTATGCTGATGTCCGAAATGTTGTAGCATTTTCAAAGTTTGAAAATGAATTGTTTGAATCCAAAATCATCAATTCGGAGTATGATTTCTTGCCTAAGCGTGGCAATAAAGAAATTTTCGCTGCACTTTATAAAATCCTCATGCAAAAGAATTATTTCCGCAAAACGAATATTAAAACTGGTAGAAATTTTGATCCTTGCCATTACCGCCAATACCTTGACCACCGATATAATGTTGATACTTCTCAGCAATTCCGAAAATGTACTGATGAAGACATTCAATTACTCAAACACAAAAACCTCTGGATAGAAAGTATCGAATATTGCAGATAAATTACCAGCCCTTTAATTTATTAGTACTGCCTTAATTACCACTTAAACCATACAATAATCAGATTATGTGTGATTTAGCTCATTGTCAATGATACCGCTTTTTCCCTTATTACCCGTCCTCATTCTTTCTTCTGAACTTTGTTTCGTCGCTGAGATACAGTGATGACTTTTCCGGAAAAGTCCATTCTTTAATCTAATAATTACTGAAATGGACGAACAAGTCTTAACAGAAATTAGGGAGCTCAAAAAACTCATTTTCGAGCAAAACATGCTCCAGAAGGAAGTATTAAACTTCAACGAAGCAGCGGTTTATTTGGAGGTTTCGCATTCGCACCTTTACAAATTAACCAGTACAGGCACCATCCCGGCATATAAGCCCAATGGGAAAAAATTGTACTTCAACCGTGAGGAATTGAATAAATGGTTATTGTCAAACCGGCAAGCATCAATTTCAGACATCGGAGAAGAAGTCAGTCAGTTTAAACTTAAATCGGGGAGGGCCAAATAATGGAAGAGATCGTAAAAGGCCTTCTTCATCTCTCCGGCGAATTGAAGGAAATTAAAGTACATCTTCAGCACCTGAATAAAACCCGTGCCGAGATATTTAACGAATCCTGGATTGATGGGCAAGATGTTTTACTTGCCCTCAATATCAGCCAGCGCACGCTACAAACTTTGCGTGATTCAGGTATCCTGCCCTTTTCAAAGCTCAATGGCAAATTCTACTATAAGGTTTCCGATCTGGAATCATTACTCGAAAGCAATTACTCCGGAAACCATAAACGCCAAAGCCATGATTGAGGAAAAGCAAATCTTACACGACACCCATTACGGCATGAATATTTACGCACACATTCTGCGGAAATATTATCCGGATGATATTGTACTTGAATTATCATACAAAAAGTGCAAGCCGACCCGGAATCCATTCAACGGGAACAAAATTACCCTAAACATCAGCAATCAGGATTGGATTTTCTATTTCGAAGATACTGAATTGCCTGATTTCAAAGGCAATCCATTCGATTTTGCAGCCCTTCATTACCAGCTAAACGGTCAGGAATTATTGCAAAAGATCAATGAGGAAATGAATTTACAAATCGGAGAACCGAGAGGTTTCTACACCAATAAAAAAAGCAAAGTTCTGGTACCCGAAGTTGTTGTTGATCCTCCAAAATTCAGTTTTTACCGGTGCCCCGTGACCAACACCCAGCCCAATGCTGAAATGACTATTCCCAATGTTTATGGAGCCATCAAAAGCAACAAATACAAACGTCAAACGGAAGAGTTACGAAGCATCAGCGAGGCTGAATCTGCCCGAAAATACAAGGCAAAACAATTTGATTATGTGACATTTTCAGGACTGTTTTCCAAACGAAACGATGTTGCATTAATCCAACATTCAGGCCTGATAACGCTCGATTTCGACCATGTTTCAAACCTTCAGGAATTACAGGAAGCCCTAATTCAGGATAGGTACTTTGAAACAGAATTGATGTTTGTTTCGCCTTCTGGTGACGGTCTGAAATGGATAATCTCCATTGATCTAAAAGAATGTAATCATCAGGATTGGTTTTGGGCAATTTCGGCCTATATCAAGGCAACATACCAGCTAGAGGTTGACAAATCCGGGAAAGACATTTCCCGGGCTTGTTTCCTGCCATACGACCCGAAGATTTACATCAATCCCAATCATCTAAAATGTCCGTTTTCACAATCAACAAATTCAAAAAATCATGCAACCAAATAAATACAGTTCAATTTTACTCAAAGTGCTTTTAAAGCTGGCATCTTCCAATTGGCCGCTTTGGTGGACCGTCCTCCCATTCCTCTTTTTCTATGCAGATATTCTTCTGAAATTTTCACTGCTATGCATCATTATCTTTTAAAGCCAAAGAAGATGAAAGAAAAGTTCAAGCCGCAGGATTGGCTGCAAAATAAAAATGATGCTGATATAACCCCGCAATGCTCCCAACCTTCTCTAAACCTGTCAGCGTCCACCGGACCTGATAGCGTTTCCTCTGATTTCGACCTCGTCATTTCAAGGCTCGAAGCCGCTCAAACCGACATCACAGCTAATTATTCCGATTGGCGGGATATCGGCTTTGCATTCGCGGATGAATTTGGAGAAGCTGGCCGAGATTATTACAACCGGATAAGCCGTTTTTATTCCGGCTATTCGCCAACCGATTGTAACAAACAGTATGACAACTGCCTGAAAGCAAAAGGCCACGGCATAACCCTGAAAACCTTTTTCCATCTTGCAAAACAAGCTGGAATCAACATCAATTGTACGGACACGATAAATCGTGTCCCAAATACTCCGCAATTGCCCACCCTGTCAGGTTTTCAAATACCTGACAGGGTTAACGAAGAGAACGCAAACACAATCTTCAACACCCCTCAGCTTACTCCTGAAATCTATTCCAATCTTCCCGAAATCCTTTGGGAAAGTGCCGATCTGTTTCAGGATTCGGTGGAGAAAGATGTATTTCTGATCGGTGCGATTGCTGTATTAAGCGGATGTTTGCCAAATATACAAGGCATTTATTTTGACGAACCTTGCACAGCGCATCTTTTCGCATTCATAACAGCTCCGGCAGGTTCAGGAAAAGGAAAAATGAAATGGTCAAAATATTTTGGCCAGGCCATTCATGATCACATGACTGAACAATCCCGAAATGAAAGAGCAGCTTTTGAATCAGAGTTGGAGCAGTACAACAACTTAACCAAGGCACAACGGCAAGGTGCGCTAAGACCGGAAGAACCGCCCCGAAAAATGTTTTTTATTCCGGCTAATAGCAGTTCATCAGCATTTATCCAGGCATTGTCTGACAATAATTTTAGTGGGGTACTTTTCGAAACGGAAGCCGACACGTTGGCCGACACCTTTAAACAGGAATGGGGTAATTTTAGCGATGTGCTGCGAAAAGCATTTCACCACGAAAGTACCAGCATGTTTCGCCGTAAAGACAATGAGTTTATTGAAATTCGTGATCCGCATATCGCCATTGCTTTATCTGGAACTCCAAAACAGGTTCATAACATGATGCCTGATGTCGAAAATGGATTATTCAGCCGTTTTCTCTTTTACGCATTCGAGGACAACAGCGATTTTAAAAATCCGTTTGTCTCTCATCGTCCGGTAAATTATACCGACTTCTTCAGAGAAAAAGCAACAGTCATTTTCGATTTGCATCATCAGTTAAAAAACCTCCGGGAGCCAGTCAGTTTTCAATTGACTGATGAACAAGGCCATCAATTCACAGAACTTTTTAATATCATGCTGTCGCGCAATAAATTACTTCTGGGGCGTGACTTTGATGCCAATATCAAACGACTTGGACTCATTACTTTTCGGGTGGCAATGATACTTTCTGCACTTCGAATTTTAGAAGAAGGAGAACTCCCGAAACCATTGATCTGCAGCGACCTTGATTTTCAAACGGCAATGTCCATTGCCATAACGCTGGAGAAACATGCAATTGCCGTTTTTCAAAATCTGCCAAACAACGAGTTAAAAGGAGCCAAACTCAAATTCTTTGAAAAACTTCCTCTGCAATTCGACCGGCAAGGCTATCTAAAAGTGGCAGAAGAACTGGGCATTCACCCGAAAACCGCCGAAAAATACATTGGTCAGTTCAAGTCCAAACTTCTCCACCACGAACACAATCAATACAGTAAATTATAAGAGTAGGAAGTAGGAAACGTAGGATTCATAGGATTCACATTGCAAGGCCACCATTCTGCGTGGCCTTTCTCATTTTGAAAACTGGAAACTGGGACTGTCAACTTTTCTTATTTCCTACGTTTCCTACAAATCCCCTTTCCTCTGTTGGTAAATATTATTATTTGATGTTGCTTTTACTTGCTCTTATTTTGTAAATTTGACACAATTGTCTAAAAAATCATGTCAATATGAAAAGTGCTGATTTTGGAGCATATATAAAAGTAAGAAGAGAGTCGAAAGGTATTCCACAAAGAATTATTGCCCACCGGTTAAATATTGATACAAGCACACTTTCTAAAATAGAATTGGGTGAAAGGCAGGTGACAGTAGAAATGATAAAGGGTTTTTCTGAGATATTGGAGATTGACTATAAGGAGCTTCAAATTAAGTTTATTTCGGAAAAAATTATTAATGACTATTCCAATCAACCATTTTTCAGCGAAGCAATTGAAAACGTAATTTCTAAAATCAAAAAATAAAGTATGCCTCAAAACATTTCACAATACGAATCAGACGTATGGAAAACGGCTGATCTCTTGATTGGTGCAGGAATCAAACAAAGTGATTTTCCCAAATTTATGATGCCTTTCTTTGCGCTGATCATGGTCGAAAGCCGTTTGATCAGGTATGCGAAGGAACTGGAAAGCGAAATTGACCGAAAAGATATTGATGGGTTCATCGAAGAATTTAAGGATTTGGGACTAGGCTTCAACGATTATGTGGTTCGAGAAAACAAAACGCTGAAAGACATTTGTAAAAACGACAAGACTTTTGATGTTGACTTTCATGCTTATTTAAAAGCCTTCGACTCGGAAACAAAGTATCTATTGGGCGTTGACAAAGGAAATGAAGAAGCAAAGTTTCTGGACATTTCGGGCGTAAGCGGGCAACTTAAAAAGAAAGGTATTCTGTTTGCTTCTATTAAAACCTGGAGCGAAATAGATTTGGCTCCATTCAATAACTCCGAAATTACCACACTCGAAGAACACATCAAACGCAAATGGGCCGATATTTCAGCAGAAACGGCAGGGGAACAATACACGCCGGATGATATTATCTCGTTAATTTCTGAAATCATTGCTTCAAAAATGGTTGATAATGGCAAGTTCCTGACCATTTTTGACCCTACCTGCGGCGGCGGAAACTTGTTATTCGGGGTTGAAGACAAAATTCAGGAGAAATTTCCGAACCGGCCAACGGCCACTTTCGGGCAAGACTGGAGCGACTCGCTTTTTGCTTTGGCCAAGATTGAAAGCCGTTTCCGCAAAGACTCTAAAATTGAGTACGGCAACAGCCTCACCGACATTAAATTCATTCACAACAAATTTGATATTGTAGTCGCCAATCCGCCTTATGGTGTCGATTGGAAAGGCTACAAAAAGGACATCGACAACGATCAGACCGAACGCTTTCACGACATCCCTTCCATTTCTGACGGGCAGTTTCTGTTTACCCAACATATCCTTTACCATTTGGCCGACGATGGGCTTTCCATTGTGGTACACAACGGTTCTACCCTGTTTAGCGGCGATGCCGGAAGCGGAGAAAGCAACATACGCAAATTCTTTTTCGACAATGACTATGTAGAAGCTCTGATTCAAATGCCAACCGATGAGTTTTTTAATACCGGCATTTACACCTATTTGTGGGTATTCAACAAGAACAAACCTGCTGAACGGAAGGACAAAGTGATCCTGATCAATGGCAGCGATCTTTTTGTGCCGCTCAAAAAATCGAGGGGTAAAAAGCGCAAGGAAATGGATCTGGAGAACCGAAAAATAATTGTCGAAACCCTGACCAATTTTAAAGAAACCAGTTTTGCCAAAGTATTCGACAAATGGCATTTCTATTTCAACAAGCAATCGATCATGCTGACCAATGTGGACGAAAACGGGAAAAGCCTTGAAGAAGAATTACCGGTTAAGACCAATAAAGAAGGTGAAGAAAAGCGGGTGAAATCTATTGTGCTGAAACCGGTCAAAATTGTGCAGATTGAATCAGATGATTCTCCGGAAATTGAAATCATCGAGTTTGAAATTTCTTCGTTCGATCCGGCTAAATTCAGCAATTTGGACGATTATTTTGAAAAGAAAATTAAGCCCGCTATTGCCGAACTCGACTACAAAGAAAAGAATCTGAAAGTAGTTACTGAGAAAGCAAGCTATTGGTATGATGCGGATAAGGAAACCATTGTTGAAGAAGCCAAAGGGAAACAAAAATCGCTGGGTTGTGGGAAGATAGTCATCAAAGCAACACTTAAAAAACAAGTCAAATCGAAAGAAACCCTGATAACCATTACCGTAGAGCTTACCCCCGATTACCAAAAAGATTATGAAATTATTCCGTATTCGCCTAACCCCGAAGAGAACCAACAGCGCATCGATGATTTTATGGCGAAGTATATCACCAAGCCGTTTGAATACCTCGACAATGTGATTGGCGCTGAAATTAATTTCAACAAGGTATTTTACCAACCCGAAAAATTGCGCGAAGTAACTGATATTGTGGCCGATTTAAAGACGCTGGAAAATGCGTTAAAGAACCTCGAAAACGAATTGGCACTATGAAAGAAATGGGAAATAGCCAACTTAATAAATTAGATTTCTTTCTAAGTGAGATACCTAGTCATTGGCAAATGAATATTAAACTATCATCTATTGCTCGTAATGATCGAGGTAGTTTTACAAATGGTCCTTTCGGTAGTGATCTTCTTACTTCAGAGTTACGTGATACTGGCGTGCCTGTAATTTATATAAGGGATATCAGAAATGGTGTTTATCAGAGAGTAAGTGACGTTTGTGTCACACTACAAAAGGCAAAGCAGCTAAATGTTTGCAATGTTTCTGTAGGAGATATTTTAGTTGCTAAAGTTGGTGATCCTCCTGGAATATCAGCAGTATATCCCCAGAATGAACCAAATGCGATTATAACACAAGATGTTATAAGAATCAAAACTCAAAGTCGCATTGTTAACAATGCATTCCTGGTTTTACTATTAAACTCTCAATTTGGAAAATATCTTATTGACCAAATAACTGTTGAGTCAACACGCAGTAGGATAAGCCTTGGTGACTTTAAACGTATAAATATTTATCTTCCTCCGCTTCATGAGCAAACCGCCATTGCCACTTACCTCGACAGCAAAACATACGCCATCGACCGTAACGTTGTGCTGTTGGAGCAAAAAATTGTCCATTACCAGCAACTCCGCAAAAGGCTGATTAACGAAACCGTTTGCCGTGGTTTAGATAAAACCGTAAAGCTAAAAGACAGCGGGATTCAATTTATTGGAGAGATTCCGGAGCATTGGGAAGTGAAGAGGTTGAAGGACTTGTCAAAAAGTATGGGAAGTGGAGCCACACCTTTATCTAATATACCTTCCTATTATGAAAATGGTATTCTTAATTGGGTAAATACAGGCGATTTGAATGATGGTTTAATAAATGATTGCCAATACATGATTTCGCAACATGCAATAAATGATTATCCAAATTTAAAGACGAACAAAAAAGGCACACTCTTAATTGCAATGTATGGAGCAACCATCTGTAAAATAGGATTGCTAAATATTGAAGCCACTACTAATCAGGCATGTTGCTGCATTAATTTCAAAAAAGAAAATTTAAGTAAGTTTGTATTTTACTGGTTTTTAGCAAATAAAAATCACATCATTAGTTTAAGTGTTGGCGGTACGCAACCCAACATTAGCCAAGGTATAATTTCCAAATTGTTGATAGGAACTCCACCCCTATCTGACCAAGTCGCCATTGCCAACTATCTCGACGAAAAGACCCAAAAGATAGACAGCATAGTAAGCAACATCAAAACCCAGATAGAAACCCTGAAAGAATTGCGTAAAACCTTGATAAACGATGTGGTAACGGGAAAAATAAAAATAACACCATGAGTATGCAAAATAAAACCTTCAATATCTATTGTGACGAAAGTTGTCACATAGAACATGATCACAAACCCTATATGTTTCTGGGTTCTGTAAGTTCTGCCTACAACCAGGTTAAATTACATACCGAGCAAATCAATGAATTAAAAAAGAAACATCATTTTTATGCTGAGATAAAATGGGCCGGTGTTTCAAAATCAAAAGTTCATTTTTACAAAGATCTGGTTGATTATTTCTTTGCCACTGATCTTAAATTCAGAGCGGTTGGAATCGAAAAGGCACAGATAAATCATGACGCATTTGGTAAAACATACGACGATTTCTATTACACCATGTATTACTATTTGCTTAATCACAACATCAATAGCCTTTATAACTACAACGTATATTTAGACATAAAAGACACCCTAAGTGCCTATAAAGTAAATCGTTTAAAAGATATTTTGAACATCAAGTATGGAGTGTTTCGCAATGTTCAAAACATTCGTTCGTATGAAAGTATTTTAATGCAATTAGCTGATTTTATGATGGGTGCCATTTCATATTTGCATAATGACGATAAAAAACTAAATTCAGCTAAAGTACAAGTAATCGAAAAAATTAAGCATCATTCAAATGATGCCCTGTTATGCACCAATTATTCTAAAAAACTCAATTTATTTTTCATCGAACTCAGATAATTATGCCACTTAACCTGTTGAAAATATACAATCAGCTTTTAGATTTTGGTGCGTTTAATGAACCTCAAAGGCGGCAATCTTTGATGGGTGTTTTTGATCGAGATTTTACCAATAACCAAAATCTTAGTTATAGGAGCAAGCAGGTCACACCTACTCCTGCAAATGGGGTAATAGAGATGGCTACACTTTTCACTCATCTAACTACTGAAATAATCGATAAACAGACCAGAAGAAGAGAATTTGAGTTGCAACGTTCGCGCAGGCTTCACTGGGTAAGATTTCATATTGACGAGCGTAAACCTGGCAATATGATGGTTTTTACGGTTAAAGAACCTGAAGGATTTAGGACCTATATTTACGACAAAGACGAAAAATATGTAGTAGTACTTGAGCCTTTACGGGATGGGAATAGTTATTATTTGCTTTCTGCATACTATGTTATGGGTAAAGATGCACAAAGAGACAAGTTTGCAAAAAAATACAGAAGGAAATTAGATGTGGTGTTATAAAAAGCAAAAAACGCATAGCATCGAGGCTTGCGTTTTTCGATTTCCTTTCTTCAAATGAAGAATGAACTCGGTACAAACGTAACAACTAATTCTTACAAATCAAACACATATGTGTTAATAAATTAAAATACCTATAAATCAACATGAATGAACTCGACCTTCAAGACAAATACCTGATCAACTTCTTTTGCGAAAGAGCCGACGGGCTGCAATACAAAGAGGTGAAAGCCAATACGGTTTCGCGCCAGTTCTTTATTGTCGAAGATTTAAAACATTTCCTAAGCGAAACTTCGCTCAACAAAGACAATTACAGAAAACTACTCCGCAAATTTGGCACAGAAAAAGAATTGATGGAAGCATTCATGGATTTTCTGAATGGCCGGATAAAGTCGTCAATGAACATGGCTATTTTTATCAATAGCAATAAATCGGTTACTTTCGAAGGAGTCACTATGTATTTGTTTTATCCCACGGGATCCGAGTTCAACGAAGACAAACTTTTTAATGAGAATATCTTTTCAGTCGTGCAGGAATTGCCTTACACGTTTAAATACCAGGGGCAGCAGCTTTATTCCTTTCGCCCCGATTTATCGTTTTTCCTCAATGGTATCTATCTGGGATATAGCGAACTGAAAAGTAACTATAACAATCAAAATGCCCGAAACAACGGTCGCAAAAAGGTGGCCAAGGATTATCTATCTGCCGTTCAGGAATATTTGATCATTGCCGATGGCAACGACATTTCGCAAAGTATCCGAAAAGACTTTCTGAAAATCTTTGAAAAAGCGATTCACATTACTTCAACCGATATTAACGATACGTATGTAATCCGCAACATATCCAATCAGTTCGAAGAAATTAAAAATACGGTTGCCTCTGGAAGTTATGATTTTGAAACCTATGACAAGAAGCTGATAAAAGATTTTAAACCGTACCCGTTAAGAAATCCAAAGGGTTCGAAGACTAAACGATTTGAAGAGGTTTTTAAAGTGCTGTACGATAAACGGATGATTGAGAAAGAGATTCTTTATTACAACTTTATTGAGCGTGACTTAATCAAAAAAGAAGGCAGCAAAACCAAAGAATACAAGCACAACGATGGGTTCCTCATTAGTCCACGTCCCAAACAAAAATTTGGAACGGATAAGATAATGAGTAAAATCAGTGAGTTTCTGGAGCATGAGAATGAACCGGATTATTTCACAACCAAGCTAAAAGCAGACTTAAAGGCCAAAGGTGTTGGCGACACACAAATTGAAGAATTAATTGGCAAACGCCAGAAATACCAGAACAATAAAAATGTGTATTCATTGCTGTTGCAATATGCAGCCGGTTTTGGAAAAAGCAATATTATTGGTTGGACGGCTCTGCAATTAAAAGACTTGCGCAAAGATGGCCATTACATTTACGATAAGGTTATGTTGGTAGTTGACAGGCTGCAATTGCGCGACCAGCTCGACTCAAAAATGTATAACATGAACATCAGCAACAAGATGTTCGTTGAAGCCTCCAATCAGAAAACGTTTATTGATGCCTTGAAAAGCGACACTCGGATTGTCGTGGTCAATTTACAGAAGTTCAGTACCATCAAAGATGTATTAGCCCCGGAAGTTATCCAGAAACTAGCCTCATTAAGAATCGCATTTCTGATTGACGAAATCCACCGGTCCAATACAGGCGAGCAACACGAAGAAATGATAAGCTTGTTTGACGAACTTCAGGCAAGTTTTGATAACAACAACGAATACAAAAAGCACAAAAAAAAGAAAAACCTGATCGTCGGTTTTACGGCCACTCCAAGCGACCACTCACTTGCCCGGTTTGGTGAATTTGGCCGCTATGCCGAAAACATGCCTATTTGGATACCCTTCGATAGCTATACCATGAAAGAAGCGATTGAGGATGGATACATTCTTAACCCGATAAAAGGAATTGTTCCGGTATCAGCCAAAATGTTTTTTGAGATACCCGACAACGAACTGGAAGGCTTTGAGGATGATCATGGTTATGAGCCAATTCCTGACGATACCGATACCGGCATTGATGAAAATGGTAAAAAATACGCCATCCGGAAAAAGAAAATATACGAAAATGAAGATCGTATAAAAGCGATTTCAAAATTTGTAGTTGATCGCCTGGTTTCTACCGTTTATCACAACATTCGTGGAACAGCAAAAGCAATGCTGGCGGTATCTTCCATCAAATCAGCGATTAAATACAAAGGTTTTATCGACCAGTATTTTAAGAAAGCAATAAAAGAAGCGAAATATGAGCGGTTTAAGGACGCTCCGGTGTATATTATTTACTCCGATAATCCGGATTACAAAAGCTGTAGTTCGTTAAACAACAACCTTTCGGAGGAAAAAATATTACAGAATTTCACCGTTAAGAAAAACGGAATTATTATAGTTGTTGACAAACTGCAAACCGGGTTTGATGAACCAAAATTGCATACACTTTTCCTTGACAAAGAAATCAGGGGCATCAATGCCATTCAGACCATTTCGCGGGTTGACCGCACAACTAAATACAAGAACGATTGCAAAATCATTGATTTCTCCTACAAAAATGTAAACGTTCGCAATATAAAGATTGCTTTCGAGCATTTCAGCAATGTGGTAGTGAGTGATTTTGACCCGATTGGTGATGAAGGCAAACTGGAGATATTCTATACAGATTTGGTTAAACATGAGGTATTTATTAATCACTTCGAATCGTTTACCAGATATAAAAAAGGTGACTCCAATGTTTCAATTATAATGGGTATGGAAGACGATTTTGCTGATTTTATTAATTCAAAACCCAAAGAGGCAAAAGAGCTGAAAAGTAAAATCAGCCATTACTTTCAAATCCTCAATTTAATTGAATATGTTATTGAGCTTGATGAAAAGTACAGTGAACCAATCTTTTTAGATTTCTGGCGCAGGTTCAATAACGAATACAATAACATCAACAAACAAGACGAAATTATTGATGATGTTGAAATTTACTTCGACAACAAAATTGGCATTGTTGCTCCTGCAGAACTCAAAGATAAACCAAAACGTGAAGTCAAAGGTGGCTCAAACGGACCAGGTGAAAAGAAATACAAATACGATATTCTCAAGGTAATAGAGAAGCGGAATCAGGAAGAAGAAGCCATTGAAGAACTGATAAAAGACTTTGAAGCTAAGATTGATCTGTTTTTTGAGTATGTAAGAAGCGATGATTCCGGCAAACGGCTAATTGCAAAAATGCAGGACGAAGGATTAGCCTTTGATTCAGAAGAAATTTACGATGATTTTGCTAAGCTATACCGCAAGTTTATTCGACGAAACAAAGATCTGACAGAGTTTTTCATTAAAGAAACACAAGACATCGTTAATCAATTGTGCGATGATTTTGAAAGAACATTGAAAGTTAGGTATCCTGAAAATGACATGTTTAGAGCAGCCGCCGACAAAGAAGTTCAGTATAGCAAGAGTGGAACTGGCTATATCTTTTTTGAGACTGAGAATCTTTCAATGGCTGAAAATTCATATTTGGAATATCGGCAATTTGCAGCTACCATCGGATTTGAGTTTATTAATGATGGTGAATTTCTTAGAGGTTCTTGGATAAGAAAAGGTATTCAATTAATTCAAAGGGCAGCAAACAGTAATGAAGCCAGGGAACTTATTGACAAGGGGAAAAAGGCATTAGAATTAGCTTATCTTGATAAAATCCAATCAGAAGTTAATAAGAATAACAGCGATGCAGCCAAATCATTAATGGAAGCAGTGAAAGACTATCCTAATGCAGCAATGAAAATGGGTTCTTTGATTATTGTAAAAACAACTAAAGAAGAAATTCCCAGTGTACTTATTTTGAATCTGACAATGGAACAGGTAATTGAATTGGATAAAAATCCTATGTTAATGAATAATCCATTAAAGCTAACACAATACTTAAACTCAATATGAAGGCAAAAATTACAATGGGAAATGATGAGTTTATCCTCTACATTCTCAAAACATCAGATTGCCAAATCCCAAACGACCAATTGGGTAAAATGATTTGGATATGGTTACGCGATAATGGAGGTGAAAAGATCGAAGAAGATAAGCCTTGCCTCTGGAGTAAAGTAGCTTCTGACCCAAATGGAATGAGTTTACCAAAAACTGCTGCCCAATTTAAATTTGACAGATCATTATTGCCAGAATTATATAATTTTTTGGATCAGCTTAAAACCCAATAACCCATGCAAACAGCACTTTACTTCAACAATAAGAGGTTTACAGAAAAAGAGTTTTTAAAAGAGAAAGATCTGGAAGACTTGATGTTTCTGAATAGCAAAAGCCTTTTTGGTCAAAATAGCATAATGATCGAAGCGAAAAAAAAGATCGATAACAAGACTTTAGGTGGCACTATTCCTGATGCATTTTTATTTGATCTACGCGATCCGGAAAATCCTGAATTTTATTTAGTTGAAGCAGAATTGGCAAAACATAGTTTTTATAACCATATTTTCCCTCAGATCACAAAATTCTTTGCCTTCTATAAAGAGCCATTAAGTCAAAGTGAACTGATTGAAAAACTCTATTCTCTTATCAGTTCTGACCCAGCCTTAAAAAAAGAATTTAAGGACCGGATTGGAAGCAAGGAAATATTCAAGTTTATAAAAGACACCATAGAAAACAGCCAAAATATCCTGCTGATCCTCGATAACGAAAAGAACGAACTACCTGCAATTATAAAAACCTATACAGACACTTGGGGCAAAATTGTAAAAGTTGCATTATTGAAGGAGTACATTAATGGTAGTGAAAGTATTATCAGTCTTTCTCCTGAATTCGCCAATATCGTTACCGTTGAAATTATAACTGAAGCTGAAACTGAAGAAGTAAAAATGGGACCATATACCGAGGATTATCATTTGGAAGATGCAATTCCAGAAATAAAGGAAGCTTATCGATCTTTACACGATGAACTTACAAAGCAAATCAAAGAAATTAAATTTAATCCGCAGCGTTATTATATATCGCTTAGGAAGAAACGGAATTTTGCTTTCATTGAAGTACGGAAAAAGAAAATGACTATAGTAGCCATGCTTGATCATGCTGCCATTGAAAGTAAAATAAAACATCATAAAATAGTAGCACTCACGGATAGTGTCCAGAAATTCTATAATGGACCATGTGCTCAAATAGTAATCACCGACAATTCAAATATGAACGAAATAATCAGTCTGCTAGTGGAAATACAAAAATAAAAACCTTTCACCATGACAACCCCAAAACACATCATCAACGTTCTGCCATTTCCGCATCCGGAGATAGAGAAAGTATTTGGTTTTAATCCGGTAAAAACGAACGGAAAGATACCTTTACGAAAAGGTGAGTTCCCCAAGGAGTTGTGGGCGAAAAAGAAAAAAGAACTTTTTGATTCAGAATACCTGTATTGTGATTTTTCAACCACCGATGATTGTAAGTTCATTACAAAAGTAGATCTTTCAAAAAGTATCCACTTTGCAAAGCACTACTATAATTATTTAATATTTAAATACTTCAAAGGGATTGCCGATGTAATTCATCCAAACTACATTCAGTCAACCGAGATATGGCTGAAAGACACAACGCCATCAAGTGAACCATTTCAACGTTATTTCAAGTTCACTATAGCGGTACAAATTTCCCTCATTTCTGAATTACCTGAATTGGTGGTTTCTTTTGCTGGGACTTCAAAAGTTTTAAAGAAAAGTGTTCTGGAATTATCTACAGAAGACATCGACACTGAATTAATTACCTGGATGGTATCTAATGGAGAACTTGTACGAAATGATGAAAACTTACCAGAAGACTTTAATAATCACCTTGATGAATACTACCCGGTGTTAAATTTTGAATTAGCCAATGCCCTTGGATTTCCTCCTTTGGCTAAAACAAACAAAGATAAATATGCCAACTATTATAAAAATATAGATGGATTTTTAAGCAAATACCTTAATACCACGGATTTTAAAAAGGTAATCCCCCATTCCGGCACTTGGCACGAATTGGAATCTGTTTCATTAACCTCCGAGGGAACAAACTTACTTAGATTTGGAGGGGGTACTCATACCGACCCTTATGAAGGATTGAAGGCGTTCAAACCATGTAAACCTGTTCCTCCCGGACACTATCGGTTCTTTTTCATTTGCCATGAAAAGGATACCAAAATTGCCAATATATTTCATAAATATTCCAAGAAGGAACAAGGATATATTGATTTTAATAAATTTTTATCGCTCCCTTTAGTCTATGATGAGAAATTACATATTACATTCTCTGATATAAACGATCCTTTAAAAGAAATAAAGGATAAGCTGGCAAATGCCGATTTAAAACCGAATACAAATTATCTGGCAGTTTATATAAATCCGTCTTATAACTATAAAGCAGGTCAAGACAATGAAAATTTTTATTACAAAATCAAGCAGCTCCTTTTATACTATAAAGTAAGTACTCAGGTTATTTTGCGTGAAAATATCACCAAGGACAATTTCCAGCATAGTGTAAGAAATATTGCCGTAGCTACATTGGCAAAATTAGGAGGAGTACCTTGGCGTTTAGACAGAGAAGTCAATAATGAGCTAATTGTTGGAGTTGGTGCGTTTAGAACAAGGAAGTACAATACTCGCTATGTTGGAAGCACTTTCTGTTTTGCCAATGATGGGCACTTTAAAGGCTTTAATGTACTCCCTGCTGATAATCACAAGTTATTGGCAGGCGCAATCCGCGACGCAATTGAAAAGTATAAAGAAAAGCATGAAAAAACAGAAAGGCTTGTTATTCACTTTTACAAGCGAATGAGCAATAAGGAGATTATCCCAATAATCCAACAATTAAAATCCATCGATAAAAATATACCTGTTATTATTGTCACAGTAAATAAAACAGAATCAAGCGACCTGGTATTTTTTGATAAGGATTACGACCACAAGATGCCATACAGCGGAACATACATCCCTATTGGCATGAACAGCTACATCCTATGCAACAATACCCGGTACAAACCTACATTAAGTGAAGAACATACAGATGAAGAAAAAGAGACTGAATTGCTGCAGTTGTCCAAACAACTAAAGTCGTTCCCGTTGCCAGTGAAGTTACACATCCAGTCAACCGACGAGACAATCATTAACAACCCCGAAGAAGTAAAGAAATTAATCGACCAGGTATATCAGTTCAGCCGTATGTATTGGAAATCCGTTTCACAACAGAGCCTTCCGGTAACAACAAAATACCCCGAAATGGTGGCAGAAATCTTCCCCCACTTCGTAGGCGGCAAAATCCCTGAGTTCGGTAGAAATAATTTGTGGTTTTTATAGATTGAACGTTATTCTATCAAATTTTAAAGATGACTAAAAAGAATATCTCAATCGATGCATCAACTATTTGTCAATTGAGATGCCCGGAATGCTCTACAAGTAAAGGTTTAATAAAGAATGGGTTGATCGGTTCAGGATTTTTATCATTCCAGTATTTTAAGCATCTTATTGATAATAATCCTACAATACAAGAAGTTGAATTGTCTAATTGGGGTGAAATATTTCTTAATCCAGAAATTCTTAAAATCATAAAATATGGATATGAGTCCAAAATAAAACTCACAGCGGGTAATGGAGTAAACTTTGTCTCAGTTGATAATGAAGTATTAGAAGCGTTGGTGGAATATAAATTTGGGTATTTAAATATCTCAATTGATGGAGCTTCGCAAGAAACCTATTGCCAATATCGCATTGGAGGTGACTTCAACAGAGTAATAAATAATATTACTACCGTGAACTCATTTAAAGCTAAATACAAAAGCGAATATCCAAAATTGGCTTGGCAGTTTATAATCTTTGGGCATAACGAACATGAAATTCTTTTAGTCAAAGATCTGTGTAAGGAATTCAATATGGTTTTTAATCCTAGGCTTAATCATTCAAACTTTTCGCCAACCAGAAACAAGGCCTTCGTAAGAAAAGAAAGTGGACTTAATGTGGCAAGCAGAGATGAGTATAAAACAATGCAAAAAAAAAGCTATAAACGTCCTTGTTGTCAATTATGGTACTCACCTCAAATAAACTGGGATGGTAAACTTCTTGGTTGTTGTGTCAATAAATGGATCTCGTTTGGTGACGTGTTTAAAGATGGCCTAGACTTTTGCCTTGAAAGTCCGTTATTTCAGGATACCAAACTTATGTTACAGGGGAAGATAGAGTTAAATGAAATGATGCCATGTTATTTCTGTCCGACTTTTCAGCAAATAAACGAACAACCAATCACCGAAGATGAGTTAAAAGTATATTGCTCATTTATTCACCCAGCAGAAAGCCAATAGTAATGATTTACCAAATATGAAAGCAGCAAAAGGGATAAAAATTGTTTTGCTTAATATTGAAAGTAATACGGAAAGGGTGAAAAGACAGTTTTCTCCTCCTTTTGGAATTCTTATTGCAGCTTCGGTTTTGAGAAAACACAATATTGAGGTAAAGGTTAGGCACTTAATTGATGACGAAGACATAGAACAAACTTTATCCGCCATTTGTCAAGGGGCTTTTGGCGTTGGTTTCTCAACAATGACTTCATCAAATTTACTTCCAACGATTAGAGCTACAAAATATGTCAAATCACTTGGTTATTATACATTCTGGGGTGGCATTCATGCAACACTTCTGCCAGAATTGTCGCTTAGTGAACCCGACCTTGATGCAGTATTAAGAGGAGAAGCAGAATCAAATCTATACGAATTTGTTCAATGGAGATTAGGGAAGATCAGTTATAGAGAAGTGCGAGGACTATGTTTCAGAAAACTAACTGGAGAAATCATTATTGATGAAATACCAACACTTGTTTCTGAAAGTGATTTGTCAAGCCATTCTTTTGAACTATTGGATTTAATCCCATATTTAGAAAAAAATAAAAGTTTAGCTAACCGAAAAAATTACATCGACAAAAGAATGCTGCCCTACATGACAAGTAAAGGGTGCAATAAAAAGTGTACATTCTGTTATAATAGTGTTGTTAATAAGTGTCGTTGGCGGGGCTACAATCTCAATACTGTTTTTTCTGAAATGGATTGGTTAATTGAAAACCATAGTGTTGAGGGATGGCTATTTTATGATGATAATTTTTTCGTAGATCAAAATCGTGCCTGGCAGATTTTAGAAAGGTATAAAATGCCAAGTCTAATTGAGATTGATTTAGCAAAAGTGAGTCAAAGCCTCCTTGATAAGACAAAGAAATTGAATGTGGAAAAGCTATTTATTGGAATTGAATCCGGTTCTGATTTTGTATTGCGCAGAATTAAGAAAGGAATAAACCAAAAGATGATCAGAGAAAAAATCGCTATGTGTAATAGCGTAAATATGAAAATTGAACTCTCATTCATGATTCTATTTCCAAATGAAAAACCAGAAGAATTAGAAATGACTTTAAATCTTATAGACGAATTATCAAATTTCGAAAACATCACCATATCAGGTCCCAAAATTTATAATCCTTACCCAGGTACAAATTTGTATTGTGAGTTAATTGAATCAGGATGGCAAGCTCCAACAAATAACTATGAATGGGCGAAATTTGAACGCAATATTTCACCTTCAGAAACAGGGTTTACTTTGACCGATAAGCATTTAATCATTTTAGAATCAAGAGGACTAATTTAAACTATGTATAAGGAAATCAATAACAAGGCCATTCGTAAAATAGATGGATTCAAGAATAGCGATAAACTTTACTTGCAGAGTTATTTTAACAAGTTCAAAAAGTTTCCAATGTTTTCACAAGTGCTTATTGAGACCAGAACAGACTGTAACAAGCGCTGTTCATTTTGTCCTCAATCATTTTATAATCGCAAATTAGCAATTATGAAATGGGGAATTTATAAATTGATAATTGATTCTTTAGCTGAAATTGGATTCGCTGGTCGAATAGCATTATTGGTTTCGAATGAACCATTATTAGAAGTTCGATTGCTGAAAATGATAAAATACGCCAAAAAGAAATCTTCCCGTTTTTTCATTGACATTACAACTAATGGTACACTTTTAACTTTAAATTTTGTCGATCAATTGTTGTCTGTAGGCTTGGATAATCTCAACATAAACGACTATCGTTCTGACAGAGAAAATGCAAAAGAAAGGATTTCTTATCATTTAGTTTCAATTCTTGAAACATATAGAAGCAATCCGAAAATCACATATAATGCAAGAAGTACGAAAGAAGTATTGCCAAATTATGCTGGTGTAATACCGCAAATATATAGTCCTGTAGAATTTGGTTTCTGCAATTTTCCTTATCGTAAACTGGTTTTCTCAGTAAAAGGAGATGTTATTCTTTGTTGTAACGACTTTAAGCAAGAAACCAATTTTGGTAATATTAAAACTGAATCAATTTTGAGTATTTGGAATTCTAAAGAACTTAACAATATAAGAGTTAGTCTTTTAAACGAAATAAGAATAGGTCTCTGCTCACATTGTAATGACTCACAGTCTTACTCTGTATTTTAATTAAATGATATGCTAAACGACAAACAATTAAAGGCTTTTGAATTGGAAATTTCAACTTTTGGAAATATCCCAATAAGTTCAATTAATTGTGGAATTGGATGTATTTACTGTAAAGTTCATACTGATCCAATTTTAAAAAGATATCCACCTATTCCCGAGATTTCTTTAGAAGACTTATATCTTGGATTTAAATACGTTGACAACAATAGTAAATATTTAAGACTTGGAGCAGGTGTACTTGTTGCACCGCATACTGATCCTTATTTGCATCCACTCATTTATGATTTTATAAAGCACACATCCGCTTATTTCCCCAAAAAAATGATTACCACAGTAACAACAGGTAGTTATATAGAGGAATCACGACTTGATTCTTTAAACAGCATTGCAAATTTTGGAATCGATTTATCGCTTGTCACAATGCAAGAACAGCGGGAAATAATTGTTCCCAATGCTACCCGCGAAAGGATTAATACTCTTTTACGCTTTGCTCCATTGAATAAAGTTACCTTAATGTTTACCGGAGACTTAGATGTTTTGAAAAGAGATTTGGATTTACTTTATTCGTTAAACATAGATACTCGGACAAAAGAGATATTAGTCAGAAGGATCGAATACACAGGTTTCTCCCAATCAAAACTGAATTCTATTGCTTATAGAAGCATCAGCAAATATGAAGATTGCGTAAGATATTTGAATGAAAATCATCCAGATGTGATATTCACTGTGCCTATATTGAAGGATGCTTTTAGAGGTGGCAATAATGAGTATTTTATTCAAGCAGATGAACGGATTTCTATTCAAAAAAATCGAATAGATAAAGAACACAATAGTTTTTTTGATATTTTATGCTCAGAATCTGGTTATGAATATTTTAGAGAAGATTTTAAAAGCTATGATAATGTTCAAGTTCATTTAATCAAGAATAAGCTATACGGTGGCTCTGTGACAGTGGCTGGCTTACTAAATCACAGTGATATTATTTCTCAATTCAAGCCTCAATTGGCTAACAGTGTAATAGTCTTACCTTATGAGATGTATAATCACGAAAAATGCGACATTACAGGTAATTCTATTGCTGAGCTCGAAAAAATATTTAATTCGGAAATATGGGTGATTTGAAATTCTGGAGAATATTGAGAGTGTTAACTACTAATACTTGCAATTATGATTGTACATTCTGCCATAATGAAGGCCAGGAGAGGAAACAGATAAAGAAACAGTTATTGAAATTCAATGACTACAGAGTAATTTTAGATTCATTCATTGATTCTCAACTTCAGGAGGTGCAATTTAGTGGTGGCGAGCCATTTATTAATTCGGACTTATTGAAAATGATTCTTTATACGAATGATAAAACGAGTCTTGATATAGGCTGTGCAACTAACGCTTCATTCCTAAATGAGGACATCGTAAAACAACTGTCAAAAACAAGAATTAAACTAAATATTCAGTTTCCATCAATAGAAAGGGTAGAATTTAAGCGAATTACGAAAACTGGTGAATTCGATTTGATTATGGACACGTTACACCTTTTGAAGAGGTATAAAGTTGATTTTGGAATTAACCATGTAGTTACGCAGAGTAACTGGGAACACGTTTTTTCGACCATCAATTTTGCACTTATACATGAAATTCCGCTTAAACTCCTTCCTGATCTCAGCGATAAAAATATCATTAATCGAAAAAATGAAGTTCTCCGCTATTTAGATTCCATATCAGTTAAACGAATAGATAAAGGAACCGGCGCGATAAAGTGGTGGGTACGTTCTTCAAATTTTCAGGAAACACAAGTTATCTACATTGATTCTCCATGTTTTTACTTAGATTTTAATCTGTGTAAAAATTTTGCAGAAATAAGATTGCTACCAAACAAAAAACTTCAATCATGTATTAAAAAAGGTGTAATTACTGAACTTGATTTTGAAATTAATGAAAAGAATAGAGTTTTGATAAGGAACAAATTTCAAGAAGCATGGAACAGTTTTATCAGTTGCTGAAAGAATACAACATTGGGTTAAAAAAAAGAGAATCAGATTTGCCTGAATGGTTCTTTCAATATACTGAAGATGTTCCACCATTATATTGGGAAACTGTATATAAAATTCTTAAAGACGAAGATAAGAATCTTACCATTGCTGAAATAGGTGCCGGGTACGGTGATATTACTGCTTTGCTATATTTTATGGGTTTTAGGAAAATTGTCAGTTTTGAATCCGAAAATCATTTATGCAAACTTATAGATGATAAAATCTTGGAGTTGTTTAGTCTTAGCGCAAATACTATAAATAAAACATATCCTTATAAGCTAGACCATCAACCTGATATACTTATTCAAGTAAATTGTGTTTATTCTGACAATGTCAAAAACAAAGAGGATTATCTGAAACAAATCAGAATGAACTATCAGATAAATGGCATTCCGAAAATTTTTATTTACGAGACTATTGATGAAAGTTATCAGGAAGAGAATGAAATATTTCCGGAATTTTTAAGATTAAACAAGGCCGATGTGAAACAGTTGTTCCCAGGATTCAAAATTCAATCCTTTGCTACATACCGATTCCCTAAAAATAAAGTATCAAAAACACTTTACAAGTTATGCAGATAGCAATTATAACATCTGAAATTGGTGAAAACTCTGGTGGGTTATCTTATAGCTGCCTAACTTTTTCAAAAATGCTGAAAGACTTTGGTTATAACATAACTGTTATAACTTCCACGTATAGCAATTGTAAAGAATCATTTAACAGTTCCGATTTCCCTTTAATACTTAATAAAGTAAATATTAGCGTAGGAGGATACAAAAAGAAACTTAAAAAACATTTGTTCTTTAGAGCACATATTCATAATGTAATCGAAGAAACTAAAAACACAAAGTTTGACTACGTTATTTCATTTGGGGCTGGATTTAATGGTTTATTTGCTTCAGAATTGTCAAAGAGTTTAAAAGTTAAGCTATTGGTTTTACTACGCGGCAGTGAGATAAACCTATCAATCTCGGATTACAAACTACGTGATGCAAATTTTCAATGTTTGAAAAGTGCATTTATGGTTATTGCGTTATCTAAAGAGCTTCTTGAACGATCCAAGGCCATCTATTTTAATGCAAGCATTATCTATAAGGTAATCCCAAATTCAATAAAGCATCCTGCAAAAATTTTCATTTCTAAAATGGATAGAAAAACGATTTTATTGGGCTGTGGTTCAACAAATTTAAATGAAAAGAAGGGTGTAGCGAATTTAATCACTATGGTTTCTTTTCTCAATCTCAATCCAAATAGATCCTTTAAAATAGAGCTTGTTGGTAATATTGACTTGGATTTGCTTAGTAATTACAAGGAATTGTGTCGTGAACTCAATGTCACTGATTCTGTTGAATTTATTGGAAGGGTAACCCGAGAAGATTTTATTGAAAGGATGAAAAGCTGGGATTTTTATGTCCAGGGATCATTTTGTGAAGGTTTTTCAAACTCTGTTGGAGATTATTTATCGTTAGGTAAAGCGTTCGTAATTAGTAATTCCGGATTTATTGCTGAAACAATAAAGCAAACTTCTCCGGAAATTGTATTTGAGGATTTTAGCCCTCAAAATATGGCGAATAAAATTCTTGCCCTAATAAACAATCCAAATATCAATTTGACATACAGAAATGCGTATAATTCAATTAGTTCACCTACAAATGCTGATAACTTAAAAACGAATTGGCAGAATATTTTTGAAAATCATCACTATGTCATACCGTACATGAATAATCAGAATAATATACTAAGTGTTGTTTTTCATGATATTTCCAAAGATGACTTTTCTAACATTGATACGCCTTTGGATGTTTTTGTCTCTTTTGTGGATAAAGTATTTCATAAAGGTTACAGACTATGCTCAGCAAATCAGTTTTTTAAAAGTGGCGATCGTTCAAACTTGATTGTTTGTACGTTCGACGATGCCTACTCCGGAATTATTCTAAATGCAATGCCAGTACTTAAAAAATATAGTTTTACTGCAACTGTTTTTGTTTGTTACGATTATATTGGCAAAACAAATGATTGGAATCTAAAAGACCTGAAGGTTAGGCGGCATCTGAATATATCTGAATTACAAATGCTAAAAACAGAAAACTGGGAAATCGGGTCACATGGCTTAACCCATAATTCTCTTCTTAGACTGTCTGATGATGATTTATTTAAAGAGCTTCATGCTTCAAAATTTAATCTTGAAAAGCTATTTAATGAAGTGGAAACTTATGCCTACCCCTATGGTGATTTTAATGAATACATCAAATCACAAGCAACGCAGATATTCAAATCAGCATTTGCATTAACAAAAGGGGGTACTTTGATTGGAATTGACAATCATCAAATCCGAAGATACTTTATTTCAGAACTGGATAACATTTTGAATGTATGAAAATTATTGGAATATTTCGAGGTTTCCCAGGGTTGGGACGAGTAGTCTCCGGTGTTGAGATTATTGAATATTTTAAAGAAACATATCAAGCAGAAACTAAAATATTCACTTATCTTCAAGGAGAAGAGTACATTACTCAACGAGGGTATATGATTGAATATCCTGTTCTTATTGAGGATTACTCGAGTATAGGTATCATTCCTGTTAGTAGTTATGGAGAATTTATAATTCGGCAAATCCTTGAATTTAATCCGGATTTTTTAATTATCGACGGGGAACCATTAATGATTCAAGCTATTAAGTTTCTTCTCCCCAAAATAAAAATTGCGACTTTTTTAAATCCTTTCGATGTTGATAATCCATCAAATCAACCCAGTTCAAGCTTATTTTTTAATACGCTTTTCTCAATGGCAGATTTGGCAATAGTTCATGGATTTTGGAAGGTGGAAAATCATTCTAAAAACAATAATCTATATTCAATAAATACAATAATTAGAAAAGAAGTACTGTCAATTACTCCAACTAGGTCTAAGGATAAGATATGCTGCATCTTAGGCGGGGGAACGGTCAATTCAAAAAGAGAATTTCAATCAAAGTCAATTTCAATCGCAATTAAGTGTATGTTATTAGCTGATTTTTTTGAGGACTTCGAATTTCATATTTTTTGTGGTAGTAGCGAAATATTTAATGAAATTTCAAATGAAGAAAGAAAAGCTAACACATTCTTGCATCCAAATTTAGCTTCATGCGAAAAGTATTTCAAAGACTCCAAACTGATTATTGCAAGAGCTGGCCGAAATACAATTAGCGAAGTCTTTTATCTCGAAATTCCGGCAATTGTTATCCCTTCTGGATGCAAATTCAGAGCAATAGAACAAAAAACAAATGCGGAAATTGTAGAAGAAATGAGTTGCAATAGGATAATTAATGTGGATGAAAATATTAGCATTGCAGATCTGGTAATTCAATGTAAAAAAATGCTGAAAATTGACTTTCAAGAGTCTAAGAATTGGATCCCCGGTAATGAGCAAGCAATAGAATTATTACTTAATCTTTACAACTCATAGTGATGTTAAAAATTATTCAAATAACAGATATTCATATGCTCGCCAACAAGGCAGATACAATTTATGGCATTAATATTTATTTATCTCTAAATAAAATTATTGAAGCAATTCGTTTTATAGAAGATATTGACTGCATAATTATCACAGGAGATATTACGAATAATGGAGAGTATGATGCATATATTACAGTTGATGAATTATTTAAATCATATGATTTTCCAATATTCTGGCTTCAGGGAAATCATGATTTCTCCGAAGTTATGCTGCAAGTTTCCACTAAGATTAAAATAAAAGCAAATAAATCATTCATAATTGGTACTACTAAATTTATTCTTTTACAAACCATTATGCGTGACGAAGATAACTTATCTGTGAACAAAGGAAGAGGCTATTTATTTGATTATGAGATGTCATTTCTTGAAAGAGAACTTGAAGAGAATAATTTTGATCATTGTGTTATAGCAATGCATCACCCACCGATATTGTCAAACTCATGGACTGATAGACGTATTTTAGATAATCGATTTGAGTTTGTCGATTTAATTGAACAATACCCAAAAGTTAGATTGGTTTTGTATGGGCATCAGCATATTGCTCAAATGACGGAAATTAATAGAATCACATATATTGCTTCTCCTCCAGCCTCATTTCATTATGATCCTAATGGAGAAAAATTTTCATTATTGAATAATATACAAGGTTTTGGATTAATTAAAATGACCAGTGATGGTCAGATTGTTTATGAGGGTTGCTATATTTAGACACCCTTGCCACGCCCGCCCCTGGTTAAATTTTTTGTCACACTTTTTGCAAGCCCACACACCAATAGCACATTGTCTTTTCGTTCCTCAAATCCAAAGAGCTATGCCAACCCACAAGGCAAAAAGACGCTTCACTCCAACCACCTCCACCGTTCCGCTTGCGCCAAAAAATTCAACCCCCAAAGCTATTGATACATAACGCGCTATTCTATAACAGGGAACCCCCCAGCCGAACACCTGAAAAACGGCTGGACTGTCATAGAATCACGCTATGTACAATAGCCGCACAAACCCCACCCACCCGGTATTCGGTCAGCAACTTTTCAATCAACACTGTCGCCGGAAAAAACCACAAAAAGCCCCACCACCCGTCTAAGGTGCAGTCCATGAATTGTTTGACGGCCAAAGCCTGCGGCAGGTGGCTTCCGCTTCTCTCCATTACACTCCAGGGCTGCACTTCGTTCCGCCACCTTTCGTTTCATTCCGTTCATTGTCAGCCCCCAGCCTCGGCTACCCGCGCAAGAGTGCTTCCTTCATTCCATTGCGCTCATGCCTACCCGCCGTTTCATTCCGCTCCCCTTTGGCTTCCCTGCCCACAACCCGAAACTCAAAGCCAAAACGGGAAGCTTCATTCCACCCACCCCAATTCGCTACATTGCATTCAGTCACCACCCTTGCTTTTCCCAACCCAATCTGCGGTATGTCCTGCGAAGCGTTTACCCCTGAAGACCAAAAGCCACAAAAGCCCCACCGCCCTTTAATGGTGCAGGTAAAAATAAAGGATCATTTGCGCATGGCCTTTGTGCTTGCAGCCGGTTCGTCTCACTCATTCAACCGTTCGCCGTTACGTTCGTACCTCTCTACACAGCTCACTATTTCATTTCGTTCACCTCACCAGCTTCAGCACCCCACGTGTAAGTGTTTCGTTCCTCAACACCCACACCTTTCCCCACCCACGCCCACAGCATTTCCACTTATTTTACCTGCGAATTGTTTACCCCATAAAACCGGTTCCCGATCATTGTCGCTTTGTTCAGCCTTCATTGATCGTATCATCATGCTATTGAAATGAGAATAACTGCCCATACACCTCCCGGTGCCAGTTATTTCCCATTTCAACAGCACATCATCATCATACCCGAAATTTGACATTTCTTTTTTTTGAAAAAAGGTTTTTAACGGCATTCTCTAAATTGATTGACGGATAACAATCAAACATGACCTTAGTAATAATGTCACAGCAAACGAATGCATCCAAACGCATAAACCCATAATCATCAGGCATTGCCTAATTATTGATATACCTTGGTTCAGATAAGGACAAGGTCGGGTCTGGTTCGTGTCAAGTCCATACCAAGTCCAAGTATTAACAACTAAAATTTTCCTACATGGGAACAATTAAAAAAGGAATCCTCGGTGGGTTCTCCGGCAAAGTCGGAACCGTTATTGGAGGCAACTGGAAAGGCATTGATTATATGCGTGGAAAAGCTGCTAGTGTATCAAACCCTAAAACAGAAGCACAACTTGACCAACGGGCCCGGTTTGGTGCTGCACTCAAATTCTTACAGCCGTTAACCTCATTCATCAGGGTTGGATTTAAGAATTACGCTGTGAAAATGACAGCTTTCAACAGCGCTATGTCGTACAACCTGAACAACGCCCTTTCTGGAGTATATCCTGACTATTTCATCGACTACCCAAGTGCATTGGTTTCTCGTGGTTCTCTTCCGGGTGCATTGAATCCGACAGTTTTATCCAGCACTCCTGGGCAAGTCGATTTTGCATGGGAAGACAATTCCCAGGATGCAAATGCAAGTGCCAACGACAAAGTTCTATTGGTTGTTTTCAATCCGATCAAACAGCAGGCAATTTCAATCGTCGGTGGCAACGACAGGTCTGCCGGAAATCAGTTTGTGACAGTTCCTTCAACGTTTGGAGATGATGAGGTGCATTGTTACATCGCATTTCAGAATGCTAACCAAAGTGTTTTATCAAACAGTCAATACGCCGGTGCGGTCACTGTATTACCGATAGTACGCTAATTGGTTAAATGTCAAAAGCTTAAAAACCGTCCTCCGAAAGAGAGCGGTTTTTTTATTGTTAGTTATTTTGTTAGTACAAATAAAAAATCACCTACAAAATACTTTGTAAGTGATTGATTTTCAGTTGTCCTGTCAGGTTTCGAACCTGAACTCTTCTGATCCAGAATCAGACGTGTTGCCAATTACACCACAGGACAATTTTCAAAAAAATAAAACAAATTTCAATTTGCCGGAGCTCCTATTATTTGTT